>Ga0268299_1000911_pt1 | contig 70010 bp, 66 predicted proteins | sample NOBtaG_FD_193484 | JGI IMG/M metagenome (GOLD analysis project Ga0268299, IMG submission 193484) | Activated sludge microbial communities from bioreactor in Nijmegen, Gelderland, Netherland - NOB reactor | ecosystem: Engineered > Bioreactor > Aerobic > Activated sludge | place: Netherlands... | reverse complement strand
GGTGAAGGCGAGCGCCGAGAGGAACAGCAGCTGCACCTGCGCCACCACGTGGTCCAGCGTGTAGGGATGGTATTCGGCGCCGAAGGGCAGCAGGGAATAGAAGAGGCCCGGGAAGCAGCCGATGCCGATGCAGAGCGCCGCGGCGGCGCCCATCGCCAGCAACATGTTGAGCGGCGCCTCGGCACAGCGTTTTCCCGAATCGTGGGCGAAGAAGGCGAAATACGGGATCTTGATGCCGGCATGGTGGAACACGCCGGCGCTGGCAAAGAGCAGCACGATCCAGGTCCAGAAATGGCCCTCTTCCATCGCCGCGCTCATGATCATGCTCTTGGTGACGAAGCCGGAGAACAGCGGGAAGGCGGAGATCGAAGCCGCGCCGACGATGCAGAAGCCGGTGGTCCAGGGCATCGACTTGTACAAGCCCCCCAGCTCCGAACCCTTCACCGTGCCGGTGCGGAACAGCACCGCGCCCATCGACATGAAGAGGAGGCCCTTGAACAGGATGTCGGCGAAGGCGTGTGCCACCGCCCCGTTCAGCGCCAGGTCGGTGCCGATGCCGATGCCGACCACCATGAAGCCCAGCTGGTTGTTGAGGCTGTAGGCCAGCACGCGCCTGAGGTCGTTCTCGATCACCGCGTAGAAGATCGGGAAGGCCGCCATCACCGTGCCGATGGGAATCAGGATCTCGGTGCCCGGAAAGCCGCGGGCAAGCGCGTAGATCGCCACCTTGGTGGTGAAGGAGGAGAGCAGCACGGCGCCGGTTGGCGTCGCCTCCGGATAGGCGTCGGGCAGCCAGGAATGCAGCAGCGGGAAGGCCGCCTTGATGCCGAGCGCCAGGAAGATGAGCGGCCCGCCCGGCGCCTCCAGCCCGAGCCGCGCGAAGGCGATCGAGCCCGTCGTCTGGTAGTGGATGAGGATGCCGGCCAGCAGCAGGACGCCCGCGCCGATCTGGATGATGAGATAGCGCATGCCGGCGCGATAGGCTGCCTCGGTGCGCGAGGCCCAGATCAGGAAGACGGAGGCGACGGCGATCACCTCCCAATGCACGAAGAAGGTCACCAGATCGCCGGCGAAGACCGCGCCCAAGGCCCCGCCGGCATAGACGAGGCCGGCCACATGCTGGCCGGTGTCCTTGAGGTGCAGGGAATAGATGACGCAGAGCAAGGCCGCGATCAGGAAGATATAGCCGAACAACTGGCTGAGCTTGTCGACCCGGAGGGTGACCAGCTGCAAATTCGACAGCAGCAGCCCGCCGAATTCGCCCTGCGGCAGGCTCAGCAGATAGGCGAAGGCCGCCACGGGCAGCGCCAGCATATAGGCGGCGCGCAGCGGGCCCTTCAGCAGCGGCACCAGGGCCGCGCCGAGGATCAGGATCCATCCCGGCTGGAACTCACCGATCATAGTAATCCTCCGGCCGCATCAGCACCCGGCGCAATTGCTTGGCGATCAGCACCAGCGCCACGCAGGCGAGGAAGCCGAAAAAGCCGTAGAAGCCGAAGTAATGCTCGATCGCGAAGGGGCCGTGCTTCGGCACGAAGACGTCGATGGCGACCAGCACCACGCAGACGACATAGAAGACGCGCACCAGCTTCGTCACATTGGCCGGGTCGTCCAGCCAGTAGCGCTTCTCCTTGGGGTCCGGACTGGCCATGGCGCGCCTCTATTGCGGAGCGGTGAAGATGCCGGCGAGCAGCGATTCGATGCGGCCGGCCTGGAAGAACAGGACGACGCAGAGCAGCGCCGTTGCGCAGAGCGCGATCAGGCAGGCGAGCGGCGCCTCCTGGATGCCCTCGCCATGGCCGTGACCATGCGCGTCCGCCGGCGGCGCGGCGAAGAAGGCGCGCGCCACGATCGGCAGCAGATAGGCGGCGCTCAGGAGCGAGCTCAGCATCAGCACGGCGACGACGAAGACGTGGCCCGCCTCGAGTGCGCCCAGGGCCAGCAGCCACTTGCTCCACATGCCGCCAAAGGGCGGCAAGCCGATGATACTGAGCGAACCGACCAGGAAAGCCAGCATGGTGACGGGCATCTTGCGGCCGATGCCGGCCATCTCGCTGATCTCGGTCTTGTGGCTCGCCACATAGATGGCGCCGGCGCAGAAGAAGAGCGTGATCTTGCCCGCCGCATGGGTGGCGATTTGCAGCCCGCTGCCGAGGATGCCGGTCGAGCCGGCGAGCGCCGCGCCCACGACGACATATGCCAGCTGGCTGATGGTCGAATAGGCCAGCCGCGCCTTCAGATTGTCGCGGGTGAGCGCGATGAGCGAGGCCAGCAGCAGGCTGGCGCTGCCCACGTAGATCAGCCATTCGTTGGCGCCGGCGAGGGCCAGGGTCTCGATCCCGAAGACGTAGACGACGATCTTGAGGATGGCGAAGACGCCGGCTTTCACCACGGCGACGGCGTGCAGCAGCGCGCTGACCGGGGTCGGCGCCACCATGGCGGCGGGCAGCCAGAAATGCACCGGCATGATCGCGGCCTTGCCGATGCCGAAGGCATAGAGCGCCAGCAGCAGGCCGGTCACCAGCGGCGAAGCCTTGCCGGCCAGGATGCCGCCCGGCATGAAGTCCGTCGTGCCGGCCAGGAACCAGGTCGCCATGATCGCCGGCAGGAACAGCACCATCGAGGTGCCGAGCAGCAGCAGCAGATAGAGCCGCCCGGCGCGCATCGCCTCGGCATTCCGCTTGTGCGTCACCAGCGGGAAGGTGCAAAGCGTGAGCGCCTCGTAGCACAGGAACAGCGTGAACAGATTGCCGGCGAAGGCGATGCCCATGGTGCTGGCGAGCGCGATGGCAAAGCAGGCATAGAATGTGGTCTGGCGCGGCTCGTCATGCGCGCGCATATAGCCGATGGAATAGATCGAGTTCACGATCCACAGCAGCGAGGCGACCAGCGCGAACAGCATGCCGAGCGGCTCGACCGCGAAGGCGATGGCAAGGCCGGGCGCCACTTCCAACAGCTGCGCCGCCGGCCTGCCGCCCGCCTCCACCACCGGCAGCAGCATCAGCACGATCGCCGCCAGCGCCAGCGCGGTCAGCAGGGTCACCGCTTCGCGCAGGTTGGGAATGTTGCGGAACAGCGGCAGCACCAGCGCGCAGCCGAGCGGCAGCAGGATCGCCAGCAGGATGAGATGGCCGGCCTCGCCGAGGAGGGTCATTGCAGCCCTCCCAGCAGGAAGGCGGCGGCGGCATCGGCGATGCCGGCGGTCCACTGCGTATCGAGACCGAAATAGACCGTCGCCGCGGCCAGCACCAGCAAGGGCAGCAGCATGGAAAGCGGCGGGTCCTTCGCCGCCGCCGCTTTCTCGCCCACCGGGCGGAACCAAGCCGCTTCGAGGACGCGGCCGACATAGAGGACCGAGATGAGCGAGCTCGCCACCAGCAGGAAGACCATCGGCCACCAGCCGCGTTCCAGCGCGCCCAAGGCCAGGTACCATTTGGAGATGAAGCCGGCGGTACCCGGCGTTCCCACCAGGCCGAGCCCGGCGACGGAGAACGCCGCCATGGTCAGCGGCATCCGGCGGCCGATCCCGGCGATGTCGGCGATCTGCACGCTGCCGATGCGATAGAAGATCGCGCCGAGCGCCAGGAACAGTGCCGCCTTCATGATCGCGTGATTGACGATGTGGACCAGGCCGCCGGCCAGCCCCGCCTGGTTGGCGATGCCGATGCCGAGCATGATGTAGCCGATCTGCGCCAGCGAGGAATAGGCCAGCATGCGCTTCAGATTGGTCTGGTAGACCGCGATGATCGAGGCGATGAACATGGCGGCGACGGAGAGGCTCAGCACGATCTCGGCGATCGGCAGGCTGTCGCGGCCGAGGGCGACGGCGAAGATCGAGAACAGGAAGCGGACCAGCAGGTAGATCGCGACCTTGGTCGCCGTCGCCGCCAGGAACACGGTCGCCCAGGACGGCGCGAAGGCATAGGCGCCGGGCAGCCAGGAATGCAGCGGGAACAGCGCCAGCTTCAGGCTGATGCCGACGGTGATGAAGGCGAGGCCGGCGATGATGGCGCGTGCCTGCTCCGGCTCCGCCGCGCCGAGCCGCGCGGCGATGTCGACCATGTTGAGGCTGCCGGTCAGCAGATAGAGGAAACCGACGCCGATCACATAGAAGGTCGCGCCGATGGTGCCCATGATCAGGTAGCGGAAGGCGGCGACGAGCGCGCGCCGGTCGCGGCCCAGCGCGATCAGCAGATAGGTCGAGAGCGAGGAGATCTCCAGGAACACGAAGGCGTTGAAGGCGTCGCCGGTGATGGTCACACCGAGCAGGCCGGCGAGGCACATCAGGTACATGGAATAGAACCAGGCCTGCCGCCGCTCGCCGATCTCGAAATCGATGCTGCGCCTGGCGAAGGGAATGATGACCGCGCCGATGGTCGAGACCAGCATCAGCACCATGCCGTTCAGCAGGTCGACGCGGTATTCGATGCCCCAGGGCGGCGGCCAGGAGCCGAGGTGGTAGGAGATCGGCCCGCTCGTCATCACCTGGTGGAGCAGCAGGCCGGAGATGACCGGCATGATCCAACTCACCACGAGGGTGAGCGCGAAAGCGAGGATTCCGCGCCGCAGCAGCGCCGCCAGGAGGCCGCCCACCAGCGGAATGACGATCTGCAATGCGGGGAGATGCGCCAGGACCGTGTTCATTCGTCCCGGTTCCGGTCGGCGATGTCGTCGTCGTCGGTGGTGCCGTAGGCCTCATGGATGCGCACCACCAGCGCCAGGCCCAGCGCCAGCGTGCCGACGCCGACCACGATCGCGGTCAGGATCAGCACATGCGGCAGCGGATTGGAATAGAGCGTGAATTTCGGATCGACGATGGGCGCGGTGCCGCCGATGATCTTGCCCGGCTCCAGATAGAGCAGATAGACTGAGGTTTGGAAGATCGACAGGCCGATCAGCTTCTTCACCATGTTGGAGCGGGCAACCACGACATAGAGCCCGGCCACCATCAGGAAGATGGTGATGACGAAGTTGTAATGGTCGACCAGGGCGAGCAGCGCCTCCATCACGACCCCCGCTCGACGAAGGCGTAGAACAGCGCCACCATGGTGCTCGACACCGTCACCGCGACGCCGATTTCGACCGCGAAGATGCCGAGCAGGTGGCCGGAGACCGGTTCGGGCAGCAGCACGCCATAATCGAGGTAGTTGCCGCCGAGCAGCAGGCCGGCAATGCCGGTGCCGGCATAGATCAGCACGCCCAGCGGCACCATGCGCTCCACCAGGCCGCGCGGCGCCACCCGCTTGGCGGCGTTGAGGCCGAAGGTGATGGCGATGAGGATGATGACCGCGGCGACAATGACGCCGGCCTGGAAGCCGCCGCCCGGTCCGTATTCGCCGTGGAACTGCACATAGATGGCGAAGAGCAGGATGAAGGGCAGGATCAGCTTGGTGCCGATGCGCAGGATCAGGTCGAAATTCACCGCTGGTCCTCCGCCGCCGAATCCTGCGCCCGGTCGCGGCGTCGCAGCCCGCCCAGCAGCAGCATGACGCCGATGCCGGCGATGAAGATCACCGTCGTCTCCCCCAGGGTGTCGAAGCCGCGGTAATCGGCCAGCACGGCGGTCACGATGTTGGGCGAGCCGGTTTCGCGTACCGTCTCGTTGATGTAGCGCGGCACGACGTGCTGGTGGATCACCGCATCCGGCGTTCCGAAGGGCGGCAATACGAGGGTGCCCCAGACCAGCATCGCACCGACCGCGGCGCAGAGCAGCAGCGGCAGCAGCCTGCCGTGGCGCGGCGCCTCCTCCCGCGTCTTGGTCAAGTGCAGGGCGCCCAGCAGCAGCACGGTGGAGATCGCCGCCCCCACCGAGGCCTCGGTCATCGCCACGTCCACCGCGTCGAGCACGATCATCACGCTCGCCATCAGGAAGGAGTAGACCGAGGCGAGGATCACCACGCCCAGCAGGCTGCGCTGGCCGACGATGGCGATGGTCGTCGCCGCCAGCAGCGTCAGCAGCACCATGTTGATCAGCGATTCCATCGCCTAGGCCCCGTCCCCGGCGCTGTTGCGGCCGCGGCCGCGGCGATCCTCGGCCAGCTTGGGCGCGATCTTCTCGTGCAGCGCGGCGCGGGCCAGCGCATGGCCGATCACCGGCAGGGTAAAGAAGGAGATCGCCAGCAGGAACAGCAGTTTCAGCGTCACCAGGGTGAAGCCGGCCTGCAGCATCAGGCCGAGGATGAGGAAGCCCGCGCCGGCGGTGTCGATGATGCTGGTGCCATGGGCACGGGTATAGACGTCGGGCAGGCGGAACAGGGCCAGCGCGCCCACCAGGATGAAGAAGGACCCGGCGGCGATCAGCAGGCCGCTTGCGACGTCGATCGCCAGCGCCATCACCTTTCCTCCTCGGGGTCATAGGCGAGGTCGCCGTGGCGGAAGAATTTCAGCACCGCCAGCGTACCGATCAGATTCAGGAGACCGTAGGTGATGCCGATGTCGAGGAATTCCGGCCGGCCGGTGAGGAAGCCGAACACCGCCAGCAAAAGAATCGCGAGCGATCCCACCGTATTGCCGGCGAGCGCGCGGTCGAACACCGTCGGCCCCTTGATGGCGCGCAGCACGGCCAAGGCGAGCGCGACCAGGATGGCGGCGGCGGCACCGGCGAACATCAGGCCGCGCCCTCGAACCTGGCGACGCGGCGGTCCATGCCGCCGGATTCGAGATCCAGCGCGCCCGCCCGCGTCAGGGCATGCACCAGGAATTCATCGCCGCTCACCCCCGCGGTCAGCGTGCCGGGCGTCAGGGTGATGGAATTGGCATAGGTCGCGCGCGCGGCAGCGGTTTTCTGGCTGGCGTGCACCACCGTCAGGGTGGGCGAGATGGGGAGCCGGGGATGCAGCACGACCTTGGTCACCGCCCAGGCCGACTTGATGATCTCCCACAGCAGCCAGGGATAGTAGCTGAGCGCGCCGACGACGAGCTGGATCGGATGGCCCTCCTCGTCCAGCACGCGCATCCGGCGCGCGGCAAGCGCGCAGAGGATCGCGCTCACCAATCCGGCGCCGACCAGCATCGGCGTGTAGTGGCCGGAAAGCACGAGCCAGAAGGCGAACAGAAACCCCGCCAGGCTGATGGTTCGCATGGCCATCCCCGTGTTTTACTTTTCTCAATCCGCCCAAGGGGTTGGCGAAACGCCGCGGCCCTGGCCCGGATCCCTTGAGTCCTTTTTAGCGTGGGAGCGCGAGCGCGGCCAAGGATAAAACGCCGGTTCCGGCGTTCCGGTCGCCCTGCTCGCCAATTCCGCCGCAGCCCAGCATAATCGCGTCCGGCACCCGGTCCCGGCTTCGCGATCCCTCATGAACGCCTTCACGCTGTCGCTTCCCATCCGCCTCGTCCCGCGCAAGGGCCAGCAGATCGGCATGCTGCTGTTCTTCATGGTGTTCTTCGGTTTCGCGCTGGTCTGGATGGCGGGCGCGGCGGGAGTTCTCGACCTCGACGACGGTACCCTCCGCCTGCCGCCGCAGGGCGGCTGGGCGGGTGCCGCCTTCGCGCTGTTCGGATTGCCCTTCGCCGCAGTCGGGCTCGGCGGCATGGCGGTCGCGATCCTGAAGATGCGGCGCCACTCGCCCTATTATCACATCGCGATCGACAGCGACGGATTGACCGTCAGGGAGCTGTTCAAGTTCCGCCGGTTCGACTGGGACAAGCTGCCGGGCTTCGAAACCATCAAGGTCGAGCGCCGCACCAAGAACGGCCGTAGCATCTCGCACTACACGGTGGCGACCGAGCTGCTGCCTGACAACAGCCAGCGCGAAGTCCTGCGCATCCGCGCCGACGATTACGGCGCGAAAAGCGGCCAGGAGGATGCCGAAGCGCTGGCTGCCTGGTTCAACCAGCTGCGCGACCTGGCGCTCGACCACCGGCTGCATGCGCAGACGGATGTCCCGGTGCCGGAGCCCTTCCGCGCCACGGCCATCGCCGTCAGCGCGCGGCCGGCGCAGCCTTCCCCGACTGGCGGCGTGACCCGGCAGGCAAGCGCCGCCGCGCGCCGGCCGACGGTCGACCGGCAGTAGCGGACCCGTTCCAGCCCGGGCGTTTTGCTGTAGGATTGGGATCAGGAGGGGTTCCATGGAGCAAGCCACCCTCAAGCTGCCCATCCGCCTGACGCCGCGGCGTGGCGCGCAGGCCGGCCTGCTGGTGCTGTCGATCGGCTTCGCCGCCTTTGCCGTGTATTGGATCGCCGATGAATTCGGCGAGAGCCGGCGCTTCATCGCCGATGGCGCGCAGGGGCTGGATTACTGGCTGAATCTGCTGCCGCCGCTGGTCGCCGCCGCCTTCCTGGCGATGTGCGCACTGGGGGCGATCCGCAGCTTTCTCAAGCTGCTGCCCGGCAGCCCCTACTATCACTTCGCGCTCTACCCCGAGGGCGTGATGGTGCAGGCACCCTTTCACCGCCGGCGCTTCACCTGGGAAGAGCTGCCACCCTTCGAGATCATCGAAGTGAAGCGCACCGGCAAATACGGGCCGCGCTACCAGTATTTCACCGTCGCCCGCGCGATCGATCCGAAATCCGGCCGCCCGCGCGAATTGCTCCGCGTCCATGCCGACGAGTATGGCGGCAAGAAGAGCAAGGAGGATGCCGACGCGCTGACCGCCTGGCTCAACGCGCTGCGCGAGCGCGGCGCGTCCGGCCGGTTGAAAAATGGCGACGCCATCGAGATTCCCGAAGGCTTCCGCAGGAGTGCGACGCCCCTGACACCCCGGCTGCGGCAGCGTGCCGAAACTCCGGTCGGCGGCGCGCAGGCCTCGCGGGCGCGGGGCCAACGGCGGCCGACCGTCGAGCGGCGATAGGCCGCCCTACCCCTTCACCAGCTTCAGGATCTCCTTTGCCGCATTGAGGCCGGAGATGATGGCGGCATCGAACCAGCCGGCCCCTTCGCGGGAGAAGTCGGAGGAGGCGAAGGCGAGCCGTCCGGTATGGGCCCAGGTCGCCGGGGCCACCGCCTGCGGCGCGCCGAGCGGCGTCGCCACCCAGGTGCCGCGCGAGAAGGCATCGCCGACCCAATCGTGCCAGTCATAGGCGATGAGCTGCGCCTCGGGGAAGAAGCGCGCGACCTCCGCCGCCACCGCGCCGGGTTGCGCCGGATCGAAATCGGCGGCGAGCCCGAAGCCGATCAGATACGTGCTGCCGTCGGCCGCTGCGCGCTCGGCCAGCATCCATTCGAGGCCGGCCCCGGCGCTCTCGCCGCCGCCAGTCGCCAGCACGCCGACCTGGACGTTGCGGGCTTTCGCCCAGACCTTGATCGACGCGCCGAGATGGCCGATGGAGAGGGCCATGGTCTGCGCCGGCGGCAAGGCCGGCTCGAAGGCGACGGCGCGGAGCGGATTGAGGCCGGTCGCCAGCAGCGCCACGCGTGCCTGGTATTTGCCGCTCTTCGCCGCGACGGTCACGCCGTCGCCGCGCGCCTGGATCCGGGCGACCGGATCGTTCAGCCGGAGCGTCGCGCCGGAAGCGGCAATCATGCGCTCGGTCAGCAGCGAGACGCCGCCGACCAGCGTGTCGGCCCAGACCTCGATCATGCTGTCCGGCGTGCCGTCACCATAGGCGCAGCTGCCGAGCAATTCCGAGACGGGGATCTTCGCCGGATCGCCGTTGCCGCTGACCGTCCACCAGGCGCGGCAGAGATCGCGCAGCGACAAGGGCGCGGCGATCCGCTTCAGATAGTCATCGAGGCTGATCGTCGTGAGCGGTCGGCCGGCGGCATCGTACGCCTGCCCTTCCCCGATGCGCTTGGCATCGGCGACGATCTGCGCCAGGCCGCGCTCGAAGGCGGGGCGCTCGGCTTCGGAGCACGGCGCGTCGCGATGCAGGGCGCCGTCGCGGAACCAGCGTCGCTCGGTGACCGGCGCGCGCGGACGCAGCGCGATGTCGTGGCGCGCGCAGGCCGCGCGGATATGCTCCTGCCAGGGCGTGATCCAGCCGCCGCCGAATTCCAGGCTCTCATCAGAATCGGCAAAATTCCGCGCATAGCCGCGCCCGCCGACCCGCTCGCGCGCCTCGAGGATGGTGACGGAAAGCCCGCGCTTCGTCAGCGCCTCCGCCGCCGCGGCGCCCGCGAGGCCGGCGCCGATGATAAGGATGTCGGACATGGTGGTCATGACATGCGCACTTCGCCTCGCTTCTCGCTCGTCACCCCGGCCTTGAGCCGGGGTCCATCTTGCCGATGCTCGTGCGGCTGCCGCGTGGATCCCGGCTCAAGGCCGGGATGACGATTGGAGTAACGGCCCGACCGTGCGACAGCAGCGCGACTCACAGATACCACGCATGCTCCTGCGGCGAGATGGCGGCGTTGAACTTGTGCATCTCCGCCTCCTTCGCGTCGGCGTAGAGCGCGAGGTAGCCGGAATCGATGTACTGCGGCAGCACCTTCGCCTTGCGCAGCTTGTCGATCGCCTCGTGCCAGCGGAAAGGCGTGTTGCGGTCGATCTCGCCGCTCACATCCGTCGTCGCTGGCTTGCCGGGGTCCAGCTTCTTCTCAATGCCGTGCAGCATGCCGGCGAGGACGGCGGCAAGCGCCAGATAGGGATTGGCGTCGGCGCCGGCGATGCGGTGCTCGACGCGCCGCGCCTTCGCCGCGCCGGCCGGCACGCGGAAGGCGACCGAGCGGTTGTTGTAGCCCCAGGAGGGCGCCATCGGCGCCAGGGCGCCCGCCTTGTAGCGGCGATAGGAGTTGAGGTTGGGCGCCAGCAGCAGCATCGCCTCCGGCGTGGTGGCAATGAGGCCGCCGATCGCGTGACGCAGCAGCGCCGTGCCATCCTCCTTGCCGTTGTCGAAGAGGTTGCGGCCCTTGTCGTCCACCAGGCTGCAATGCACGTGCATGCCGCTGCCGGCCTTGTCCAGGAACGGCTTGGCCATGAAGGTGGCGGCGAAGCCGTGGCGCGGCGCCACCGACTTGATGATCCGCCGCAACAGCACGGCATGGTCGCAGGCCGCCACCGGATCGGCGCAATGGGTCAGGTTGATCTCGAACTGGCCGGGCGAATTCTCGGCGATGGCGGTCGAGGCGGGGATGTTCTGCGCCTTCGCCGTCGCCGCCACGTCGCGCACGAAATCAGCGTAGATGTCGAGCCCGGCGATGGAATAGAGCTGGCGCGCGTTGTCCGGCGCGCCGGTGGCGGGCGAGATCGGCGGCAAAGGCTCGCCCATCGACCCGCGCTTGCGGTCCATCAAATAGAATTCCATCTCCACCGCCACGACGGGGGTGAGGCCGCGGTTGGCGAAGCGCTGGGCCAGCTGGCCCAGCACCTGGCGCGGGTCGACCAGGCAGGGCTGGTTCGCCTGCTCCGGCATGGTCAGCAGCACTTGCGCCGTCGGTTCCGGCGCCCAGGGCACGGGGACCAGCGTGCCGGGAACCGGCCAGGCATTGCCGTCCGGATCGCCGCGCAATTCGGAGCGTCCGCCGGGATCGAGATCCTCGCCTGTCGCGTCGAGGAAATAGAGGCAGAACGGCAGCTGCACCGCGCCGGTCCAGATCTTCGCCGCCTCATGCGCCGGAAACCGCTTGCCGCGCGGATTGCCGTTCATGTCGGGCAGGAAGGCATCGACATGGAGCGTGCCCGGATGGGCCTTCAGGAAACGGGCGAGCTCGGCGGCCGGATCGGCCTTCGAGCCCTTCCCCGGCTGGGCTTGGGAGGAAGCGCGGCGCGCCATGGTGAGACCCCTCGGAAACGAACTGGGCGCACGCTAGTCAAGGGCGGCGGCCGGCACAAGCGGCCCCGGCGCGGCTAGCCCGTATGGGTCACGCTTTTTCCGGCATCCGCGCGGCGCGACGGGCCATGCGGCGCAGGCGCGCCTCGCGATAGGCGAGCACGAAACGCAGCGACAGGCGGTAGCCGAGCCAGCCCATCAACGCGGCCCACGGCAAGGAGCCGAGGGTCATGGCGAGGCCCCAATCCAGCAGCAGGATGCGCGACATGGCGCGCAGCGATTCGCCGAGGCTCATCTCCGGCGAGAAGGCCGATTGGAAGAAGCGGATGAAGGTCTGGTAGCCGCTGAGGTCCGACCATTTGCCGAGCATGACCTGCCCGGTCAGGAAGAAAACGTAATAGCAGGGCAGAATGGTGAAGGCGTTGGTCACCCAGGTCCAGGCCAGACCCTGGATCAGACTGAAATCCCAATTCAGGATACGCTTGCAGACCAGCCAGGTGCCGAAGACCAGCGGCATCTGCAGGCCGACCGACGGCGTGAAGGCCCAGACCAGCCCCACCATGACGCCGCGCGCGGTGAATTCGGGGGTATGGGGGCTGCGCAGCATGGGAATGACGAGGCGGAACCGCAACAGCCGTTGCAGCCTGCCCCACAATCCCGCCGGACGGCGGAATGGCAGCCGTCTGGGACCCTCCCGCATCGGACCATGCCCTCTGAACGCGATGTCGAAGCCGAATGCGAGGAAGATGGCGATGGTGCGCGGCTGGCGCAACCTGCAATCGCCGCGATCTTCTGGTTCCTATGCCGCCTCTTCGGTGATGCGGCCCAAGCGGCGCGCGATCCGGCGCGCCCGCGCCAGGCGATAGGCGATCACGAAGCGCAGGCCGAGCCGATAGCCGAGCCAACCGAGGAAGATCGCCCAGGGCACGGCGCCCACATACATGGCGAGGCCCCAATCGAGCACCACCATCCTGGCGAGGTCGTAGGCGGACTCGAAGAACCCGGTCTCGCCCGACAGCACGCCGCTGAAGGCGCCGGCAAAGGATTCATAGCCCGAAAGATCGTCCCAGCGGCCGAGCAGGATCTGTCCGGTGAGGAAAAATACGTAATAGCAGGGCACGGCGGTGAGGACGTTAGTGGCCCAGGTCCAGGCCAGGCCCTGGACCAGGCTGAAATCCCACCTGAAGAGGCGGCGCGCCACCACCCAGGCGGCGAAGGCGAGGCCCATCTGGCCCACCGGCGAGGGAATGCAGGCGCAGGCCAGCCCAACCATCACGCCGCGGGCGGTGTGTTCCGGCGAGTGCTGGCTGCGCATCATGGGTACGATCAGCCGGAACCGCACCGCGCGGCTCATCCTGCCCCAGAATCCGGCCGGCTTGCGGAATGGCAGCCGACTCCGTTCTCTCAACGCCACGCGAACGCCCTCTCCGCAAAGACCAGAATTGTCCAGATGGTCATGGCGCGACGGCGCCGCAACCGTCAAGCGCCGGCCACCGCCGCTTTGTTACAGCGCGCCGCTTAAGATTCCAGTAACGCCAGCAGGCCCTCGAGCAACCGTATCGGGCTGGGCGGGCAGCCGCGGATGTGCAGATCCACCGGCACCACGGCGGAAACGCCGCCGGCGACGGCGTAGGATCCGGCGAAGAGCCCGCAATCGGCCGCGCAATCGCCCACCGCGACCACCCATTTGGGGTCCGGCGTCGCGCGCCAGGTGCGCTCCAGCGCCTCGCGCATGTTCCTGGTCACCGGGCCGGTCACCAGCAGCACGTCGGCATGGCGCGGCGAAGCCACGAAGCGGAGGCCGAAACGCTCGAGATCGTAGAACGCGTTGCTGAGGGCGTGGATTTCCAGTTCGCAGCCGTTGCACGACCCGGCATCCACTTCGCGGATCGACAGCGAACGGCCGAGACGCCGCTTGGCCGCGGCATCGACCTTGGCGGCGATCTCGGCCAAGGCGTCCGCGGCCGGCTTCGGCGCCGGTTCGGTGACCGGCGGCAGGATCAGGGCTTGCAGCAGCAGCTTGCTCATCTCACCAGCCCCTCACAGATCATGGCCCGAATAGGAGCAGTTGAAGGATTTGTTGCAGAGCGGGAAGTCGGCGACGATGTTGCCCTCGATCACCGCCTCCAGCAGCGGCCACTGGAACCAGGACGGGTCGCGCAGGTGGCAGCGTGCGATTCGGCCGTCCGCGCCGATCCGCAGCCACGCCAGCACGTCGCCGCGGAACCCCTCCACCAGCGCCAGGCCTTCGCGCGGCTCCGCGACAGATGGCAGGGCCGCGGCGATCTCGCCCATCGGCACTCCATCGAGCAGGCGCTCGATCAGCGCCAGGCTGTGATTGACTTCGTCGATGCGGACCCAGACGCGCGCATTCACGTCGCCTTCGCTCCGGGTCACCGGCTTGAAGCCGAGTTCGGCATAGGGCAGCGGTGCCGCGAGCGATCGCGCATCGAAGCCGCGGCCCGCGGCGCGGCCGACGAACCCGCCGGCGCCGAATTGCCGCGCCAAGGCGGGATCCAGTCGCCCGGTGCCGACGGTGCGGTCCTGCAGCGAGGTGGTGTCGTCGTAGAGCTCGACCAGCGCCGGGAATCGGGCGCGAATCTCGGCGAGCAGGGCGCGGAACTGCGCGGCGCCCTCGAACGCGAGGTCGACGGCGACGCCGCCGGGAATCACGCGATCCATCATCAGGCGATGATCGAAAGCGGCGGCCGCCGCGCGCAGCACGCGTTCGCGCAGGATGCCGCAATGCGCCAGCATGAGGGCGAAGGAAGCGTCGTTGCAGATGGCGCCGATATCGCCGAGATGGTTGGCGAGCCGCTCCAGCTCGATCATCAGGGCGCGCAGCCATTGCGCACGGGGCGGCACCGCGATGCCGAGCGCCGCCTCCACCGCCTGGGCGAAGGCAGTGGCATAGGCCACCGTGCTGTCGCCCGAGGCACGGCCGGCGAGTTTCGCCGCGCGACCGAGATCGGCACCCTGCATCAACCCGTCGAGTCCCTTGTGGACGTAGCCCAAACGCTGCTCCAGCCGCACCACCGTCTCGCCATTCGCGGTGAAGCGGAAATGGCCCGGCTCGATGATGCCGGCATGGACCGGGCCGACCGGGATCTGGTGCAGGCTGTCGCCCTCGACGGGGAGGAAGTCATAGGCCTCGCCGCTGCCGGCATCGGATGTCGCAGCGCCGAGCGGCCGTCGTCTGCCCCAGCGTCCGTGGTCAAGCCAGGGGCGTTCGTCGATGGCGCCCTGTGGCTCCAGGCCATAGAGATCGCGAATACTGCGCTCCAGGCGGATGGCCGGCGGATGATGCTGGCCGACCGAGGGGAAGCGCCCGCCCGCGCAGGGCAGGCTGATCACGGCGATCTCCATTGCGTCGGGCCCGGCCAGCGCCATGTGCACGCCATCCACCTCGCCCCACAGCGACAGCAGGGTGCAGCGGCCATCGGCGGTCTGGAAGGCCGCATCCTCCCAGCCCGCCGCGTCGACCTCGACGCGCGGGTATGGATGGTGGCCGGCGACGTGCCGGCCGCGATGGAGGATGTCGCCCAATGCGCTCATCGCATCCCTCCCCTAGCCCAACAGCCGCGCGACATGCTGAAACCAGGCGACCAGCGGCGGCGGCAGATAGATGCCGGCGCCGAGCACCAGCGCCAGGTGCAGGAACATCGGTGCGTAGGACGCCTTGACCGGCGCCAGGCTGCCCTGCGGCGTACCGAAGGCGAGGCCGGAGAGCCGCAACAGCAGCGCGCCGAAGCCGATCAGCAGGCCGAGTACCAGCATCACCGCCAAATAGGGCGCGCGGGCGAAGGTGGAACTCACCAGCAGGAACTCGCTCATGAAGACGCCAAAGGGCGGCAGGCCGGCGATGGCCGCGACGCCGACGACCAGGCCCCAGCCGAGCACCGGATGCGATTCGGTGAGACCCTTGATATCGGCGATCTTCTGCGTGCCCTTGGCCTGGGCGATGTTGCCGACGGCGTAGAAGATCGCCGACTTGGTCAGGCTGTGCATGGTCATGTGCAGCAGGCCGGCGAAATTGGCGAGCGGGCCGCCCATGCCGAAGGCGAAGGTGATGATGCCCATGTGCTCGATCGAGGAATAGGCGAACATCCGCTTGATGTCGCGCCGGCGGTAGAGCATGAAGGCGGCGAAGACCAGCGACGTGAGCCCCATGATCACCATGAGGGGTCCAGGCGCGATGGCCGCGGCATTGGCGCTCATCAGCATCTTGAAGCGCAGCACGGCATAGAGCGCCACGTTGAGCAGCAGGCCGGAGAGCACCGCCGAGATCGGCGTAGGGCCCTCGGCATGGGCGTCGGGCAGCCAGGCATGGACGGGGGCGAGGCCGACCTTGGTGCCGTAGCCCAGCAGCAGGAAGACGAAGGCGACGTTGAGCAGGGCCGGATCGAAGGCGACGGCGCGCTCGATCAGGATGGTCCAGGTCATGGCATCGAGCCCCTCGCCGATCGCCGGCTGGGCCGCGACATAGACCAGGATGGTGCCGAACAAGGCGAGCGCGATGCCGACGCTGCCCAGGATGAAGTATTTCCACGCCGCTTCCAGCGCCTCATGCGTGCGGTAGATGCCGACCATAAGAACCGTCGTCAGCGTCGCCAGCTCCACCGCCACCCAGAGCAGGCCGATATTGTTGGCGAGCAGCGCCAGGTTCATGCCGAACATCATGGCCTGGTACATGGCGTGGTAGAAGCGCAGATAGGCCGGCGTCAGGCGACCGGTCTCCAGCTCGTGCGCGATATAGCTGGCGCTGAACAGGCTGGTGGTGAAGCCGACCAGCGTGTTGAGCGCGATGAAGACGACGTTGAGGTCGTCGACGAAAAGCAGTTGCCCCTCAGCCGGTCGGACGACGAACAGGCTCAGCGCCGCCAGCAGGGTGAGGAAGCTCGCCAGCACGTTGAGCAGCGCCGTCACCCGGTAGCCCGGCAGCAAGGCCAGCACGAAGACGGCGACAAGCGGCATCAGCAGCACCGCGCTGACGGCATCGAAACCGCCGAGGAAGGTCGCGAGTGCGGTCATTGCCGCTCCCCGCGGAAGCGGTCGAGCGCCTGCACGTCCACCGTGTCGAAACGCTCGCGGATGCGGAACAGGAAGATGCCGATGACGATGAAGGCGACCAGCACCGAGAAGGCGACGCTGATCTCCACCACCAGCGGCATGCCCTTGGCGCCGGCGGCGGCCAGGATCAGGCCGTTCTCGATCGACATCAGGCCGACTACCTGGCTGACCGCGTTGCGCCGCGTCACCATCATCAGCAGGCCGAGCAGCACGACCGAGAGGGCGAAGGCCAGGTCCTGGCGCGACAAGGCGTCGGCCGCCGGCGTCACCCGTAGCATCAGCGCGGTGGAGAGCGCGACGAGGCCCATGCCGGCCAGCATGGTGGGGCCGATGCCGACCACGACCTCGACCTCGCGGTGAATCTTCAGCCGCCGCACGATCCGATGCAGCGCCAGCGGAATGATGATGGCCTTCACCACCAGCGCAATGGCCGCGGTGATGAAGAGGTGCGGCGCGTGCTGGATCAGCGCCTCCCACGCCACCGACAGCGCCAGGACCACCGCATGCAGGGCAAAGACGTTGAGCAGGCCGTGCATGCGGTCCTGGTAAAGCAGCATGAAGCTGACCAGCACCATCCCCCCGGCGAGCAAATGGGCGATGTCGTAGACGAAGGAGGTCATCCGAAGCTCCGCGTCATGAACATGAGCAGCGTGGCGAGCAGCGCCAGCATCAGGGCAGCACCCAGGAATCCGGGCACGCGGAACACCCGCATCTTGGCGATCGAGATCTCGAAGAGCGCGAGCAGGAAGCCGCCGATTCCGAGCTTCGCCGCGTAGGTCGCCACGCCGAGCGCATAGGCGGCCGGGCCGGCGCCGGAAGCAGCAATGCCCCAGGGCAGAAACATGGCCGCGATGAGCGAGACATAGAGCAGCAGCTTCAGCATCGCCGCGGCCTCGATCACCGCCAGATGGCGGCCGGAATATTCCAGCACCATCGCCTCATGCACCATGGTGAGCTCCAGATGCGTCGCCGGGTTGTCGACCGGGATGCGGGCATTCTCCGCGATCGCCACCATGATGAGGGCGATGAGGCCGAGGCCGAGCGAGACGCGCAAGCCGACCTCGGCGTGGATCATGTGGGTGGCGACGGTGGAGAGCTGGGTCGAGCCGGCGATCAACGCCAGGGTGAAGACCACCATGATCATCGCCGGCTCGGCCAGCGAGGCGATCATCACCTCGCGGCTGGCACCGATGCCGCCGAAGCTGGTGCCGACATCCATGCCGGCCAGCGCCAGGAAGAAGCGGGCGCTGCCGAGCAGGGCGACGATGACGATGAGATCGGCCGACCAGCTGAACATCAGCCCGGTGGCGAAGGTCGGCACCAGGGCCGCGGCGACCCAGGTGGCGGCAAAGATCATGTAGGGCGCGGCGCGGAACAGCCAGGAGGCATTCTCCGCCACCACCGCCTCCTTGCGCAGCAGGCGGATGAGGTCGCGATAGGGCTGCAGCAGCGGCGGGCCCTGGCGCCGGAGCAGCCGCGCCTTCACCTTGCGCACGAAGCCGGTCAGCAGCGGCGCCAGGCCCAGCACCACCAGCATCTGCGCGAACTGCACGAGAAGATCGCCGATCACAGCCATATCACCAGCACCAGCAGGAGGCCGACGAGCGCCAGGAACACCAGGCTCAGATAGCGGCGGATGGTCAGGAATTGCAGGCGGTTGAGCCGCGTCGCGGCGACATCGACGATGCCGGCGATCGGCGCGTAGCAGGTCTCCCAGATCAAATCGCGCATCTCGACCCGGAAGCGCGCGGGGCCGGTATCGCCCGGCGCCGGCATCTCCACCTGCTCGCGCGCCTGGAAGGCCAGCGTGCCGAAGACGCGGCGCAAGGGTTGGGCGAAGCTGTCTGCCGTGTATTGGGTGACCGGGTCGGGATTGGGGAAGCCGCAATCCCAGGCCGGGCCGCGGCGCAGCCGGCGCTGCGCCACGCGGTGGATCAGGAGCGTGGTCACCCCGGCGGAGAACACGATGAAGATGAAGACCAGCAGGCCGTTATAGGAGCTGCGCGATTCCGCCACGGGGACGATGGAAAGCCAGGGCTGCGCCGACTGGTTCGGCAGGCTGCCGCCCAGCAGCATCTGCGCCGCCGGCTGGATCGCGTCGATGACCAGGCCGGGGAAAATTCCGGCCAGCAGGCAGAGCAGAACCAGCGCCAGCATGGCGGCCAGCGAGAAGCGGTCGACCTCCTTCGCTTCGGCGACGATCGCGGAGCGCGGCCGGCCGAGGAAGGCGATGCCGAAGACCTTGACGAAACAGGCGGCGACCAGGGCGGCGGAGAGCGCCATCATCGCGCCGGCCGTCGGCACCATCACCTTCAGGCCCCATTGCGGCAAATCGGGGCTGATCAGCACCGCCTGGAACATCAGCCATTCGGAGGCGAAGCCGTTGAGCGGCGGCAGGGCCGAGATCGCCACCGCGCCGGCGAGGAAGGCGAAGGCGGTCACCTTCATGCGGTGGATCAATCCGCCCATCTGCTCCAGGTCGCGCAGCCCCGTGGCCGACAAGACCGCGCCGGCGCCGAGGAACAGCAGACCCTTAAACAGCGCATGGTTGAAGACGTGGAATAAGGCGGCGGTCAGCGCCAGCGCGGCGGCGGCCGGCATCCCGTTGGCGCCGAAACCGAGCGCCAGGCCGAGGCCGATGAAGATGATGCCGATATTCTCGATCGTGCTGTAGGCCAGCAGCCGTTTCAGATCCTGCTGCATCAGCGCCGAGAGGATGCCGAGCAGGGCGGAGATGCCGCCGAAAGCCAGCAGGATCATCGCCCACCACCAGTCCGGCGGCCCCAGCAAATCGAAGACGATGCGGATGAAGCCGTAGATCGCGACCTTGGTCATCACGCCGCTCATCAGCGCCGAGACATGGCTGGGCGCCGCCGGATGGGCGAGCGGAAGCCAGACATGGAAAGGCACCAAGCCGGCCTTCGATCCCGCGCCGAGCAAGGCCAGCGCCAGGACCAGGGCGCCGAGTTCGGGCGACAGGGCGGCCGCGCGGATCGCCTCGAAGTCGTAGCCGCCGGCAGGACCCGCGAGCAGGCCGAAAGCCAGCAGCAGGCACATGGTGCCGAAGCTCGCCGTCACGAGGTAGATGTAGGCGGCGCGGGTATTTTCAGGGTCACGATGATGCGCCAGGACCAGCGCCCAGGAGACCAGCGACATCAGCTCCCAGGCGAGCAGGAAGCTGAACGCGTCCGCCGCCAGCACCACCAGGTTCATGCCGGCGAGGAAGGCGGCGAAGAACGGCAGCACGCGCGCGGGCGCCTCCTCGTGCCGGCCATAGCCGATGCCGTAGAGGCTGGCGAGCGCACCGCCGAGATTGACCACGACCAGGAACAGGGCGGAGAGCGCGTCGATGCGGACATGCGCGCCGAGCCAGGGCAGGCCGAGGGGCAGGACGATCTCCGCGGCGGCCGCCCCGGCCAACAGGTGTTGCAGGGCTGTGGCCAATGCCGTGAGGCAGGCAAGGAAGGCCGCGCCGTAGACGAGCGGCGTCGCCGATTCCGATCGCGACAGGGCCACCGCCGCCAGAGCGATCAGCAGCAGAGCCGCCACGCAGATGAGGATCAGCGGCAGCGTCGCCACGACCGTCACCCCTTCAACCGTACGCCGCGACCGCCGCCGGAACTGGCGACGCCCGGGCCAATCAATTCGATCCCCGCCTCGTTCAAGGCCGAAATCAGCTTCATCAGCGAATCGACATTGCCGCGAATCATATCCTCGCTGGCTTCCATGCGCTGGATGGTGGGGACCGAGAGGCCGCAGAGCTCCGCCAGGGCCCGCTGGTCGATCCCCAGCAGGGCCCGGGCGGCACGAATCTGGCCGGATGAAATCATGGCGCTCCGCAGCTGGCCGCGATTTGAACGGCGGCCCCGGTGCCCATCATCCACAAAATGCATGTCTATGCAAGCATTATTGATGTCTGATACATCAGTATCGTGGTCGCAGAGCCCTGCCTTGCAGGCAATTCACCCGAACGTGGAGGTTTCCAGGACTTACCCGCGCCGCCGCGGCTGCATTAGCATGGGCGAAAATCGGGGTTGCGGGAGCGAAGCATGGGTGCGGAAGCTTTATCGAGGCGGCGCGGCGGCACCCAGGGCCGCCATCACGAGCGCGGCAGCACGCCCCTGGCCCAGTTGCGTGCGGTCTCCCGGCGCATCCCAGACTACGAATACTTCACCGAGGAGGGGCTGGAGCGCATCCACCAGGCCTCGATGACCATCCTGGAAGAGGTCGGAGTCGAGTTCCGCGATCCGGTGGCGCTGGAAGCGTGGCGCAAGGCCCGCGCCAAGATCGTCGGCGAGCGGGTGCATATCGACCGCGGCCTGCTGATGGACCTGCTGTCGCATGCGCCTGCGCAATTCACCCAGCACGCGCGCAACCCGGAGCGCAGCGTGCCCGTCGGCGGGCGCAACACCATCTTCGTGCCGACCTATGGCTCGCCCTTCGTGCGCGACCTCGACAACACGCGGCGCTACGGCACGCTCGAGGACCTGCAGAACTTCGTGAAGCTGGCTTACATGACGCCCAACATCCACCACTCGGGCGGCGTGATCTGCGAGCCGGTCGACGTGCCGGTGCCGAAGCGGCATCTCGACATCGTCTACAGCCACATCAAGTATTCCGACAAACCCTATATGGGCATCGTCACCGCGCCCGAACGCGCGGAGGATTGCGTCGCCATGGCGCGCATCCTGTTCGGCAAGGATTTCATCGATGCCGGCAACACGGTGATGGCCTCCATCGTCAACTGCAACTCGCCCTTGGTCTGGGACGAGACGATGCTCTCGGCGCTGCGCGTCTATGCCCGCGCCAACCAGGCGGTGCTGGTGACGCCCTTCATCATGGCCGGCGCCATGGCCCCCGCCTCCACGGCAGGCGCCATCGCGCAATTGAACGCCGAGGCTTTGGCCGGCATCGCCTATGCGCAATTGGAACGGCCGGGATCGCCGATGATCTATGGCAGCTTCGTCACCACCGTCTCCATGCAATCCGGCGCGCCGATGATGGGCACGGCGGAACCGGCGATGATGATCTATGCCTGCTGCCAACTGGCGCGGCGCTACAAGCTGCCCGTGCGCACCGGCGGCATGCTGAACGGCTCCAAGATCGCCGACGCGCAGGCGGCCTATGAGTCGATGGGCACGATGATCCCGACGCTGATGGCCGGCACCAATTTCGTCATGCACACGGCGGGCTGGCTGGAAGCCGGGCTCTCCGCCGGCTATGCCAAGTTCATGCTCGACGTCGACCAGCTGGCTTCGCTGCAGATCTTCGCCGAGGGGCCGGACCTTTCCGACGAGGCGCTGGCGCTCGAAGCGGTGCGCGAGGTCGGGCCCGGCGGCCACTACCTCGGCTGCGCGCATACGCAGCGCAATTTCAAGACCGCCTTCTACACCTCGAATATCGCCGACAACAACAGCTTCGAGCAATGGGAGGCCGAAGGCGCCCGCGACGCCAACCAGCGCGCCGCCGACCGCGCCCGCAAGCTGCTGGCGCAATACGAGGCGCCGCCGCTTGACGCGGGCATCGACGAAGCGCTGCAGGATTTCATCGCCCGCAAGAAGGCGGGCTTGCCCGACAACGTGCGCTAGCCGAAACTGCGCCATGCGCGCGATGATCCTGGACCGACCGGGCGCTCTGTTGCGCCTCGGCGAGATCGAGCCTGGCCGGCCCGGGCCGGGGCAGGTGCTGATCGCGCTCGAGGCCTGCGGTGTGTGCCGCACCGATCTGCATGTGGTCGATGGCGAGCTGCCCGATCCGACGTTGCCGATCGTGCCGGGGCACGAAGCCATCGGCCATGTCGTTGAACGCGGCAGCGGCGTCACGCAACTCCAGATCGGCGACCGGGTCGGCGTGCCGTGGCTCGGGTCAACCTGCGGGCAATGCGACTTCTGCCGGCGCGGCGCGGAGAACCTCTGCCCCAACGCGCGCTTCACCGGCTATCACCGGCACGGCGGCTATGCCGAGCGGATGATCGCCGATGCGGCCTTCTGCTTCGCCATCGACCCGAAGCTCGACGCCGCCGCCGCCGCGCCGCTGATGTGCGCCGGGTTGATCGGCTACCGCGCCTATCGCCTGGCCGGACTGGCGGAGAGGCTCGGCCTCTACGGCTTCGGTGCGGCCGCACATATCCTGGCCCAGGTCGCGACGCAGCAGGGCCGCAAGGTCTTCGCCTTCACCCGTGCCGGCGACGATGATGCGCAGCATCTGGCGCGGTCGCTCGGCGCGGTGTGGGCGGGCGCCTCGGAAGAGCCGCCGCCGGAGCCGCTCGACGCGGCGATCATCTTCGCCCCGGTCGGCGCGCTGGTGCCGCTGGCGCTCCAGGCGGTGCGGCCGGGCGGCAGCGTGGTCTGCGCCGGCATCCATATGAGCGATATCCCCGGCTTTCCCTATCGCCTGCTGTGGCAGGAGCGCGTGCTGCGCTCGGTCGCCAATCTGACGCGGCGCGACGGCGAGGAGTTCCTGGCGCTGGCCGCCACGCTCAAAATCGACACCCGCATCGAACGTTACCCGCTGTCCGAGGCGAATCGGGCCCTCGCCAGATTGCGCGACGGCAAGGTAACCGGCGCCGCCGTTCTGCTCTGTGGCTGATACTCCACATTCTGCGGCAACCGGCTGATCGCAGTCTTCCGCACACGTCGGTGCAACCTTTTTGCGCGCGCGGTGTTTGTTCCTTTTGGGGGGTTGCTTTGGGTTGAACTGCCCGGGCGGAGACCCTAGGCTCGACTCGCGCGTCGCGATTCGAGTGCATCGTCGCGGCCGAAATAACGAAAACGGGGCGAAATGGCTGATCGAAATCTCGAGCTCGGCGTCATCGGCAATTGCGCGATCGCGGCGCTGGTGGATGCCGATGGCGCGATCGTGTGGTCCTGCTTCCCGCGCCTCGACCAGGATCCGGTCTTTTGCGCCCTGCTCGATAACGGCGCTGCCGCGGATGGCGGCGAAGGCGCCTTCGCCATCGAGCTCAAGGACCGCTGCAACAGCGCGCAACGCTATCTCGACAATTCGGCGATCCTGGAGACCGTGCTCAGCGACCAGACCGGCAACGCCGTCGAGATCACCGATTTCTGCCCGCGCTTCCAGCGGTTCGGCCGCGTCTACCGTCCTCCCACCATCATCCGCCGGGTGCGGGCGATCTCCGGGCGGCCCATCGTCACCGTCAGGATCAAGCCGCGCATGGCCTATGGCGCCATCGCGCCGCAGATCACGCGCGGCAGCAACCATATGCGCTTCGTCGGGCCGGACCAGGCGCTGCGTCTCACCACCAACGCGCCGATCTCGTACCTGCTCGAGGCGCGCAGCTTCCGCCTCGGCGAGGATCTGTGGTTCGTGCTGGGCTCGGACGAGACGGTGCCGCAGGACATCGCCGATTTCGGCCGCAACCACCTGGAGGCGACGCTCGACCACTGGCAGACCTGGGTGCGCGGCCTTTCAATTCCCTTCGAGTGGCAGGAGGCGGTGATCCGCGCCGCCATCACGCTGAAGCTGTGCAATTTCGAGGAGACCGGCGCCATCGTCGCCGCCCTCACCACCTCCATTCCCGAAGCGCCGCACACGCAGCGCAACTGGGATTACCGCTTCTGCTGGATCCGCGATGCCTTCTTCGTCATCCGCGTGCTGAACCAGCTCGGCGTCACCCGCACGATGGAGGACTACGTCCGCTTCATCACCGACATCGTCGACGATACGCGCGACGACGGCATCCAGCCGGTCTATGGCGTGGCGCGCGAGTCGCATCTGGAGGAAACCATCGCCGCCGACCTCGCCGGCTATCGCGGCATGGGGCCGGTCAGGGTCGGCAACCAGGCCTATGTCCAGGTGCAGAACGACGTCTATGGTGGCCTGGTGCTGGCCTGCACCCACGTCTTCTTCGACCAGCGCCTGATCCGCCAATCGGCCAATCACGCCTTGTTCGAGCAACTGGAGGCGATCGGCCGGCGCGCCGAGGCGGTGTTCGACCAGCCCGATGCGGGACCGTGGGAGCTGCGCAATTCCGCCGCCGTGCACACCTTTTCCGCGGTGATGAGCTGGGCGGCGTGCGACCGCCTGGCCAAGATCGCCGCCGTCCTCGGCCGTACCGACCGGGTGGAGCGCTGGCGCAACTCCGCCGATCGCCTGCGCGGCACCATCCTGGAGCGCGCCTGGAACACCCAGCGCAATTCCCTGGTTTCGCGCTTCGACGGCGCTTCGCTCGACGCCAGCCTGCTGCTGGTGCAGCCGCTCGGCTTCCTCGAGGCCGACGATCCGCGCTTCCGCGGCACGGTGGAGGCGATCGGCGCCGAGCTGAAACAGGGCGACTTCGTCTATCGCTACGTCGAGCCGGACGATTTCGGCCGACCGGAGACGGCCTTCACCATCTGCACCTTCTGGTACATCGACGCCCTCGCGGCGATCGGCCAGCGCGACGAGGCGCGCGCGCTGTTCGAGCTGATGCTGGAACGGCGCAACAAGCACGGCCTGCTCTCCGAGGACATCGCGCCGGCGACCGGCGAATTGTGGGGCAACTATCCGCAGACCTATTCCCTGGTCGGTCTGATCAACTCGGCGATGAAGCTGAGCCTGTCCTGGGAGGAGGCCTCATGAGCCGGCTGGTCGTCGTCTCCAACCGCGTCAGCCTGCCGAGCGAGCGCGCGGCGCGCGCCGGCGGCCTCGCCGTGGCGATCCGCGAGGCGCTCGACCGCCATGGCGGCCTGTGGTTCGGCTGGAGCGGGGAGACCGCAGAGAGCCCCGACGGGCACGCCGCGACGGTCACCAAGGGCAGGATCGACTACGCGGTGATCGACCTGACCGAGGCGGAGTTCGAGGGCTTCTACAACGGCTATGCCAACTCGACGCTGTGGCCGCTGTTCCACTATCGCCTCGGCCTGGTGAAGTTCCAGCGCGCCGACTTCAAGACCTATCTGGCGGTCAATGCGCGCTTCGCCGCGGCGCTGGCGCCGCTGCTGCGGCCGGACGACGTGGTGTGGATCCACGATTACCAGCTGCTGCCGCTGGCCGGCGAATTGCGCAAGCTGGGCGTCACCAACCGGATCGGCTTTTTCCTGCACATCCCGCTGCCCGGCGTCGACACGCTGGCGGTGCTGCCCGGCCTCGGCACGCTGATGCGCGGGCTGATCGCCGCGGACCTGATCGGCTTCCAGACCGAGCGCGACCTGCAGAACTTCTATGACTTCGTGCGCCAGGAGGCGAGCGGAACGGTGCACGCGGACGGCACCGTCGCCTGCTTCGACCGGGAGCTGGAGGCCGGGGCCTTTCCCATCGGCATCGACGCCCAGGGCTTCGCCGCCTTGGCCGAGAAAGCCGTTACCCAGCCCGATTGCGTGCAGCTGAAGGAGGGGTTGGGCACGCGCAAGCTGATGATCGCCATCGACCGGCTCGACTACAGCAAGGGCATTCCCAACCGGTTCGAGGCCTGCGAGGAATTGCTGCGCAGCCACCCGGAGCATCGTGGCCGTGTCGATCTGGTGCAGATCGCCTCGCCCAGCCGGTCGGAGGTCGCTTCCTATCGTGACCTGCGGCGCGAGATCGACCGCCTGAGCGGCCGGGTCAACAGCGCCTTCTCCGAGCTGCATTGGGCACCGATTCGCTATCTGGCCCGCACCTATCCGCGCAAGTCGCTCGCCGGGTTCTGTCGCATCGCCCAGGTCGGCGTGGTGACGCCGCTGCGCGACGGCATGAATCTGGTGGCCAAGGAGTATGTCGCGGCGCAGGATCCGGAAGATCCCGGCGTGCTCATTCTCTCGCGCTTCGCCGGCGCGGCGGCACAGCTATCCAGCGCGCTGATCGTCAATCCGTTCGATGTGGACCAATGCGCAGAGGCAATGCACCGCGCCCTGACCATGCCGCTCGCCGAGCGCAAGGAGCGCTGGCAGGCGGCGATGGCCGTGGTCGGCCGCAGCGACGTACGCACCTGGTGGACCAGCTTCACCACGCGCCTGCGCAACGCCGACAGCCGTGCCGGCATCACCCCGAGCCGATCACTGGCGCTGCGGTCAGACTGAGCCGCCGGAAACATTCTAGCCCGCCAGCCGCGCCAGCAGGCGCAACACGTCATCAGGCCCGCTGAGCTTGCGCGTGGCCAGCGTCGGACGCCGTTCGCCGACGATGATGGCGGTGCCGCCGAGCTCGATCGCCACGGCGAAACCGTCCTCGTCGGTGACGTCATCGCCGATGAAGATCGGCCGGCGCCCGCGAAACGGCGCCTCGGCCATCAGGCGGCGCAACGCCTCGCCCTTGTTGTGCGCGGGCGAGCGGATCTCCAGCACATGGTCGCCCTGCAGCAGCGCGAGGTCCGACCGCCCGCCGGATTCCAGCAGCGCGCGCAGCATGGCGCGCAGCTCGTCCGCCAGGTGCGGCGCCAGGCGGTAATGCACGGCGATGCCGGCGCGCTTCGGCTCGATGAGGATGGCCGGCCAGCGCTCGGTCCAGCGGGTGATTTCCGCGACCAGCCCGGCGAGGTCGGGGGCCGGCCCCGGCCGCAGCACCGGCTGGCCCGCGCCCAGGCGGAACTCCGCCCCGTGGCTGCCCGCCAGATAGCCGACCGCGCCGCCGGTGAGCTGGTCGATCGAGGCGATCTCGCGGCCGGAAACCAGCGCCAGCGCGCCGCCGAGGCGCTTCGCCGCGCCGCCCAGCAGCGCCGGCAGCGCCGGGTCCGCCACCACGGCGGCCGGATTGGCCGCAATCGGCACCAGCGTGCCGTCGACATCGAGGAACAGCGCCAGCGTCGCGGTGGTTTCCGGCGGCTCGAAAGGCATTCGCTTTGTCCTATCCCTGATTCGCAAGTGATCCTAAAGTCGCTGCGTCCCGATCGGAAGCCTGGCCTACCGGAGATTTATGCATGGCCGTCACGCTCACTTTTCACGGCGCCGCTGGAACCGTCACCGGCTCGCACTACGTGCTGCAGACGCCGCGCGCACGCATCGCCGTCGATTGCGGCATGTTCCAGGGGCCGAAGATCCTCAAGGAGCTGAACTACCAGGAGCTGCCTTCGGATCCGGCGCATCTTGACGCCGTGGTGCAGACGCATGCCCATACCGACCATTCCGGCATGCTGCCCAAGCTGGTGAAGTCCGGCTTCCGCGGGCCGATCTTCGCCACCGAGGGCACCCGCGACCTGCTGGAATGGATGCTGCCCGATTCCGCCGGCATCCAGGAGGGCGAGGTGGAGCAGCTGAACCGGCAGAACCGCCGGCGCGGCCTGCCGCCGGTGGTGCCGGTCTATGACGGCGACGACGCCCGGCGCACCCTGAAGCATATCAAGCCGGTCGCCTACGACACCTGGCAGGAGGTCGCGCACGGCATCCGCGGGCGCTGGTGGAACGCCGGGCACATCCTGGGCTCCGCCTCGATCGAACTGGAGGTCGAAACCGGCAACGACAAGCTGCCGCGGCTCGGCATCCTGTTCTCGGGCGATCTCGGCCCGCGCCAAGGCGCCTTGCAGACGCCCTCCACCGGACCGCAGGGGATGGACTACGTGCTGTGCGAATCCACCTATGGCGACCGCGAGCGCGAGGATCTCGACGACGACAAGCGCCGCGCCATCCTGGAGAAGGAGGTGAAGACGGCGCTCGACGCGGGCGGCAATCTGCTGATCCCCGCCTTCGCCATCGAGCGCAGCCAGGAGCTGCTCGGCGACCTCGTCTATCTGATGGCGCGCAAGCGCCTGCCGAGGGCGCCGGTCTATCTCGATTCGCCGCTGGCAATCGGCGCCACGGAAGTGTTCGAGCGCCATCTGCACCTGATGGACGATGTCGACAATGGCGGCATGAGCCCGTTCCGCGCGCCCAACGTGCATTTCGTCGAATCGGTGGAGCAGAGCCAGGCGCTGAATCGCATCGCCGGCGGCGCCATCATCATCGCCTCCAGCGGCATGTGCGACGCGGGACGCATCCGCCACCATCTGCGCCACAACATCTGGCGGCCGCAGACCACGGTGCTGCTGATCGGCTATCAGGCGCCGGGAACGCTCGGCCGGCTGCTCCAGGACGGCGCGCCGCGGGTCAAGCTGATGGGCGAGGAGATCGAGGTCAAGGCGCGGATCCGCAAACTGGAGATCTATTCCGGCCATGCCGATCGCGGCGATTTGCGCAACTGGGTCAAGGCGCGGCTGCCGATCGCGCGCGGCCTGTTCCTGGTCCATGGCGAGATCGGGGCGCTGGCGGGAATGCGCGACAGCGTGCTGACCCTCGGGCTCGACGCGGAGCGCGTGATCCTGCCCGAGCTCGATCAGCGCTTCCAGCTCGACCGCCAGGATGGCGCGCTGGCGCTCGAGGACGGCCGCCGGCTCGAACCGACCCGGGCGGAAGAGGTCCGGCGCGGCTGGGACTGGCACAACGAGCTGTCCGCGGTATCGCTCGATCTGCGCCGGCAGCTCGACGATCTCGGCGACGACAAGGCGCGCATGAAGCTGCTCAAGGACCTGCGCCGCATGCTGGAGAAGACCGGCTCAGCCTCGTAGCGCCGCCTTCGCCAGCTGCTCGATCCGCCCGGCGACCGCGGCGACCTGCGGCGCGCGCAGGCGTTCCGCTTCGCCGATCAGCCAGAGCGGCCGCTTCAGCACCGCGGCCGGGCCGCAACGCTGCAGCCGCGGGTGGCGATCGCCGATCAGGTGCGGCAGCACCACGCGCGCCGCGCCGCCGGCGGCGATGGCGGCGAGAGTCTGCAGCTTGCCGGCACGGAACTGGATGCCGCCGGACTTCGCCGCCGCCTCGACGAAACGCACCTCCGGCAGAGGCGCCATTGCGGCGTCCAGCGCGGCCCAGGGCAGCCTGGCGGGATCGACGTCGTTCGCCGCGTAGACGGCATAGCGGACCCAGCCGATCTGTCGCGCGCCTTTGCGCGAGCCCTGCGGCGGGCCGAGACGCAAGGCGAGATCGGCCTCGCGCCGCGCCACATTCACGTTCTTGTCCTCCGACAGCAGGTCGATGGCGAGATGCGGCCCAGCCAGGATGCGGATCTGCGGCGCCAGCAGATGATCGCAGAGGAAGGCGAGACTGGTGATCCGCACCGGCCGCCGCGGCGCCTTGGCAACACCGCCGGCGACCAGGTCGCGCGCCTCGGCGAGCCTGCGCGCCGCCTCGGCCAGTGACGGCAGCAGCGCACGGCACGCGACGGTCGGTTCCAGCCGCCCGGAGCGGCGGGTCAGCAGGCGGCGGCCGAGGCGCGACTCCAGCCGGGCGAGCCGCCGCCCGATGGTGGTGGCATCGACGCGAAGCCGTGCCGCCGCACCGCTGAGCGTGCCGGATTCCAACGCGGCAAGCAGCGTCTGCCAGCCTTCCCAGTTCTCTCGACCATCGAAGTGTTCCATGTCGCCCTCGCCGAATGCTGCAAAAATGCAGGGTGATGCCGAACTGTTCCCGGTTGGGAGTCGGCAACCTCCGCGTCTATCTTCGCCCGCAGTTGCCTTGCGCCGTCAAGTGGAGGAGATCGTCATGAACCTGCCAAGCCCGCCGACCCTGCTTCAACTCCGAGGCGTCAGCCTGCCGCTGGCGCGTCTCTCGGATGCGACGCTGGTGATCATCGATGCCCAGGTGGAATACCGAACCGGATTGGTGCCGCTCGCCGGGATCGACCGCGCACTGGACCGAATCGCCGCGTTGCTGGCGCGGGTGCGCGCCGCCGGCACGCCGATCCTGCATGTGCGCCAGCAGGGCCAGGCCGGCAGCCTGTTCGACGGCGACGGGGGTGCCTTCCTGCCGCAGGCGGCGCCCTTTGACGCCGAGCCGGTGATCGTGAAGCGGTTGCCCAACGCCTTCGCCGGCACCGACCTGCACGAACGGCTGCAGGCGATCGGTCGGCGCAACCTCATCCTGGTCGGCTTCATGACGCATATGTGCGTCAGCGCCACCGCGCGCGCCGCCTTGGACCTCGGCCATGCCGCAACCATCGCCGCGGATTGCACCGCCACGCGCGCGCTGCCCGCCAGCGGGGACGGCGCGGCAATCGCGGCCGACGTAGTGCAGCGCGTCGCCCTGGCGGAGCTTGCCGACCGCTTCGCCAGCGTGGCGGAGAGCGCAGCGATCGGACCCTAGAGCAGGTCGGGATATGCGGTCGCCTGCGCCCTGCGCGGCGTCATCGAGGAACGTAATCCGCCGTGCCGGACCTATCTGGCGCGGCGATGCGCATTTTTTCCGTGCAGGAAATGCTGTTCGGTCGCATAAACGGTTTGGTAATGGCTTCATGCCATTGGAATTCAATGGCCCACTTGCACGGCGCGTGATGAGCCTCGTGACCCTGACGGATATCCGCGACAACCGGCTGCGGAGCTTGTTCCAGTACTGGAGCAGCAAGCTGCGCGGGCGCACCATGCCCGCGCGGCGCGATCTCGATCCGCTGGAGATGCGGCCCTGGCTCGGCAACCTGGTGCTGGTCGATTTCCCGGGCGATCTCAAGGACTACCGGATCCGCCTGGAAGGCGTGAATGTGGTGCAGTTTTACGGCTCTTCCCGCACCGGGCGGGGGATCGAGGCGATGACCTCGGACCTCGAGCGGAAGGTGGTCCTGCCGCAATATTTCTCGGTGGTCGAGAGCAAGCAGCCGGCCTATTACGAGGCCGAGTTCATCAGCAGCGAAGGCGTGCTCACCTACCAGCACAAGCTGGTCCTGCCTCTTTCCGATGACGGGGAACGGGTTAACATGACCCTCGCCGGCATCTATTTTGACCGGGTGCCGGCGGAAGCGGGCTAGGCGGTTCAAAAAAAATCTGCCTAGGAAAATAACGCTACACCTCGGTCTGGGACGGGGGCGCGCGTGCCGATGCCCTATAGGCAAGTGTGGAGATCGATCGCCGCCCGGCTGTTGCCGCGCCGCGGCGCCGGGTCGGGCGATTCCACCGAGCTCAAGACCCTGCGCAACCTCCTCGACGCTGCGCCGGCCGCCATGGTCACGCTGACCCGCGACGGCAACGTCGCCGGCTGGAACCGGGCCGCGGAGCGGCTGTTCGGCTGGACCCGCGCCGAGGTCGCGGGCGGGCCGCCGCCTTACCTGCCGCCGGATTCCGGCGCCGCCGAAGCGGCCGTGCGCCGGCGCGTGGTGGCCGGCAACGAGCTGTTCCACCGGCGTGGCCGATTCCGGGGCCGCGATGGCGAGGAGCTCGATCTGCAGGTGAGCTCGGCGCCGCAGCGCGACGCGGCCGGGGCGATCATCGGAATCGTCAGCGTCTTTGCGGAGGTCATGCCCGCCGCGGCGCCCGCAGCCGCAACGCACGCGCCCACGGCGGCGCGGCCGCGCGGCGAGCCGGAGCGCGACCGCGATGACCAGCCCGCTGCCGCGCCGGCGTCCCTGGCATCGCCCGCGCCGCGCGCCGGCACCGATCGCGGCGACGCCGGCAATGGCGCTTTGCACGAGCGGCCGTCGCAGTTCCTGGCCCGGGTCAGCCACGATCTGCGCCAGCCGCTGCACGCCCTCGGCCTGCTCACCGGCGCGTTGGAGCGACGGGTCAAGGAACCCGAAACCCGCGAATTGGTGGCGAATGCCGGGGCGATGGTGCGCGCGCTGCAGGAGACGTTCGACAACATCGTCGACTTGGCACGGCTGGACGAAGGCCAGGTGCCATCCAATCCGGTGGTGATGCCGGCGGCGGAGATGATGGCGCCGATCGCCGCCGAGGTCGCGCGCGACGCGGCGAAGCGCGGGATCGATTTCCGCTACGTGCAATGCAGCGCCCGGCTGCGCGCCGATCCCGTCCTGCTGCAGCGCCTGCTGCGCCAATTGCTCGGCAACGCCTTGCGCTTCGCCCGGCGCGCGGACGGCGCGTCGGGCACGGTGCTGCTCGGCGTGCGGCGCCGGGGCGCGCGGCTGCGCGTGGTGGTGGCCGATAACGGCTTCGGCGTGCCGGCCGATCAGGCGGCGCAGATCTTCGAGCCCTTTTTCCAGCTCGAGGACGGGCGCGCGGCCGGGGGGCTCGGTCTGGGCCTTGCCATCGCGCAGAGGCTGGCGCGGCTGCTGCACAGCCAGGTCGAGCTGCGCTCGGCGCCGGGCAAGGGCAGCATGTTCTGGGTCGATCTGCCGGCGGCGCCGGAGGAGGAGCCGCGCGGGGAGGAGCCGCGCGGGGAATAGCCGCGGCGCGTTCGCCGCTACGGCTCGCTGCTCACCAGCTTGGAAGCCTTCAGCACCGCCTCGGTGCGGTTGCGCGCCGACAGCACGCGGAAAATGGCGGCGAGATGGACCTTCACCGTGCCCTCCGCCAGGCCGAGCCGGCGGGCGATCTCCTTGTTCGACAGGCCGCCGGCCAGTTCGGTCATCACGTCGCGCTGGCGCTGGGTCAGCGGCAGATCGGCGACGCGCTCCGCCTTCAGCCCGATATGCGGCAAGGTCCAGGCCGATCGTCCGTCGGGCACGTTCGGCAGCACGCTCGGCAGATAGGTCTCGCCGGTCAGCAGCCGGTTGACCGCGCGGACCATTTCCTCCTCGCTCGCCGATTTGAGGATGTAGCCGTTGGCGCCGGCATCGATGACCTGCAGCGCGAGCGAGCGGTTCTCAAGACCGGTGACGACCGCGATGCGCAGGTCGGGATAGGCCTCGCGCACCGCGTGGATGCTCTCGATCCCCGCCATGCCCGGCATCATCAGATCGAAAAAGGCGGCGCTGATCCCGGGATTGCCGGCGAGGATGTCGAGGGCGGTGTCAAAGCCGGTCGCCTCGATGATGCTGGTACCAGGCAGGCTGTCCTGCAGGAGCATCGCGAAGCCCTTGCGGAACAGCGCATGGTCGTCGGCGATCAGGATCTCCAGGGGGTCCGCCATCCGTTCCGCACCACGGCATTTTTTCACAAGGCAATGAGATACGTTCCGGTCTACCAAGGCAATGATTTTGTCGCACGCTCATTCAAGTCAATGCGAAAAGGGAACGGCATATTGCACCGCAACAGGGCGGGACACCGCGCCAGACGCCAAGCGGGCGCCAAGCGGGAGCGCGCGCCGTCATCGGCCGCCGCCGCCGCGGCGCATTGCGGGTTGTCGCGGGCGTTGTCCGGCAGATTTCCTAGGCGATGACGGCCAGATGCGGCTCCAGCATGCGCGCATCGGCGGCGAGATCGAGGAAGGTATAGCGATTGCGGATCTTGCGCGCCTGGCGTACCGCGTTGCCGTAGAAGGGGCGCGACCAGCCGAGATCCTCCGGCCGCCGCGGCGCTCCGGCACGCTCCAGCACCCGCGCCAGCGTCGTGGTGGGCAGCGTGACCGCCGCGATGCGCGCGCGGATTCCTTCCCAGCCATCGGCGAGCCTGACGTTGAGCCTGTCCGCCTTGTCTTCGGTCAGGCGCTTCTGGGCGAACTCCTTCCAGCAGGACGGGCCGAGGGCGGCGCCGAACTGGGCAACGAACTCGTCTTCGCTGCTGCAATCGGGGCTGAGCATCGGCGGCGGGCCCGCCAGCATCTGCTCCTGCAGCCGCGCCATGGTGAGGGTGGTGACGCCGATCTGCTCGCCATGGAACGAGAACGGATGGCCGTTGACGGGCAGCATGTCCGCGTAGTGGCTGATGAGATGCTCGCCCTGGCTCGCCGGCAGGGAGTTGCCGCAGATCGCGGTGCCGAAGCCGGAGAGCAGCAGGGTGTGGATGAGGTGCTCCATCGCCGCCGCGTCGCCGGCCAACAGATCGGCGGCGCCGGCGAACAGCGCCGCCTCGTCCTCCTCCAGCAGCACGAAGGGCATAGTGCGGTAGGGCAGGTCGAACAGCAGATGCGCCAGCAGCCAATCGGCCTGCGCCGTCGGCCGGCACAGCGAATCGCCGAGGCCCGAGCGGATCATGCGCTTCGGCGCCGCGGACAGCACCGACACATCGAAGAAGGCGCCGGTCGGCGCCTGGGCGGCGAGCGATTTCTTCAGCCCGCCGACGGTGATGGCGGCGTTGAGCGAGGTGTAGCCGTTCATCGACGGCGCGGTGCCGAAGACGACATAGGGCTTGCCGTCGAGGGCGCTGGCATACTTGCAGAGATCGTTGATGGTGCCGGAGCCGATTGCCACCAGCGCGTCGGCCGCGGCCGTCGTCTGGCGCAGCTGCTCGACCGTGCGATCGTCGGCATGGGGATGCGCCGGCAGGTTGACGCTGACGATCTTCGCCACGCCTTGCAGGGCACGGGTCACCCGCGCCCCGAGCACTTCATGGGTCTGCGGATCGCTGACGATGGCGAGGCAGCGGCCGAGTCCGAGCGGCCGCACCAGGTCGGCTTCCGCGCCGTCGAGCGAGCGCGCGACCGCCACCGCCCGAGTGGCCACGCGGAGCGGCGCGCCGCCATCCGGATCTGGACAGGTGCCGGCGACCAGCCGATCGATCAGTTGTTGTCCCATTACCTTGCACTCCTCATCGATCGGCGCTCCGCAGCCCTGCCGGCGCCGCCTGCAGCGGCTCCAGCGACTGAAACAAGCGGGTATAGCGCGCATGGGCGTCGTCATAGGCCGGAGCGTTGGCGCGGACCGGCTCGATGGCGCGATGGTCGCGCGGCAGCGCCGCGGCCACGGCGGCGAGGTCGCGCGCGCGGCCGGCGGCGACATGGCCCAGCATCGCGGCGCCGATCGGCGCACTGTCGACGCAAGCCGGAATGGTGACCGGGCGACCGGTCAAATCGGCGCGCATCTGCGCCCAGTGCCGGCTGCGCGCGCCGCCGCCGAGCAGCAGCAGCGAGTCGGTCGCCACTTGCATCTCGGCCAGGCGGTCGACCACGTCGCGCATGGCGAAGGCGCAACCTTCGAGCACGGCGCGCGCCAGGTGGGCGCGGCCATGCGCGGGGGTGAGGCCGTAGAAGCAGCCGCGCGCCTCCGGCAGCCAGCGCGGCGCCATCGCGCCGGTCAGGGCGGGGATGAAGCTGAGCCCGTCGCACCCGGCCGGCGCGGTGCCGACCAGCGATTCGAGGGCGGCGAAATCCAGGCCGCCGAGCACGTCGCCGATCCAGGCGATCGCGCCGCCGGAGAGCCAGCCGGGATTCTCGATGAAATAGGCACCGCCCGGATAGGCGTGCGTCTCCAGCATGCCGCCGCCGTCGCGCAACGCCGCGGGATGCAGCGCGCCCACCACCTCGCCGGTGCCGAGCACCACGGCGACCTGGCCCGGCGCGCAGAGCCCGCCGCCGAGGGGTGTCGCGAAATCGTCGCCGGTGCCGACCGCGACGGGAACGCCTTCCGGCAATCCGGTGAGCGCGGCGCCTTCCCGGCTCAAGCCGCCGGCGCGGCTTTCCGCCGGCGCGGGTTCCGGCAGCTCGCGGGCCTCGAGGTCGAAGGCTTGCAGCAGCGTGGAATCATAGCCGCGCCGGTCCAGCGCATAGGCCATGCTGGTGGAGGCCAGCGCGTGGTCGATGACCGCGATTCCGGTCAGCCGCGCGACCACATAGGACACCGGCTGATGGAAGCGGGCGATGGCGGCGCGCGTCTCCGGCGGCAGGTGCCGCTTCAGCCAGCGCGCCTTGGCCGCCAGGTGGCTGGGATCGAGCACCTGGCCGCAAAGCTCGCGCACCCGCGCGGCCGGCACGTCGGCGATCTCCGCCGCGGCACGGCGGTCCATCCAGATGATGCAGGGCGCCAGCGCCGCGCCTTGCGCATCGACCGCGATGCAGCCGTCGAGCTGGCCGCAGACGCCGATGCCGGCGACGTCGGCGGGCGCGGCGCCCGCTTCGCGCAAGGCGGCGGCGATGGCCGGACCGAGCGCCGCCAGCCACAGATCCGGCGCCTGCTCGACCCAGCCGGGCCGCGGATAGCTGGGCCGGTAGGCGCCCGCCCCCTGCCCGCGCACGCGCAAGCTCTCGTCGAGCACCGCGACTTTCAGGCTCTGGGTCCCGACATCGATGCCGATGATCATATGCGTGCGCCGGATCGCCGATGCGCCCGGGTCAGCAGCAGGCCGGCGCCGGCGCCTTCGCCTGGCCGTAGGACTTGAACTTGTCGATGACGCGGCCGATCTCCGCCTTGGACAGGATGTTCGGCTTGCCGATCTGCAGCGCGCGCCAGTACTGCGCCGCCAGCGTCTCCACCTCGACCGCCAGCCACATCGCCTTCTTCAGGTTCGGCCCGACCACGATCATGCCGTGATTGGCGAGCAGGCAGGCGTTGCGCCCTTCCAGCGCCTTCACCGCGTTGGCCGCGGTTTCCGGCGTGCCATAGGTGGCATAGGGCGCGCAGCGGATGGTGTTGCCGCCGGCCGCGGCGATCATGTAGTGCACCGCCGGGATTTCCATGCCGAGGCAGGAGAGCGTGGTGGCGAACATCGAATGGGTGTGCACCACGGCACCGATCTCCGGCCGCTTGCCCATCAGCGCGTGATGGAAGCGCCACTCGCTCGACGGCTTGCGGCTGCCGACATGGCTGGCATCCTTCTTCATCAGCACGATGTCGGCCGCCTTCATCTCGTCATAGGCCATGCCGGAGGGGGTGAGCAGGAAGCCCTCCTTCACCCGGACGCTGATATTGCCCGAGGTCCCCTGGTTGATGCCGCGCCGGTTCATGTCCTGGCAGGCCTTGACGATCTCGCGGCGCTGTTCTGCGTATTTCATGGCAACTCCGAATACTGACTGGTTGGTGTCTGTCGATGAAGCGGCGGCTCAGGCCTCGTCCTGGCCGGCGATGAGCACGTCGAGCGGCAGGGCGGCGAGTGCGGCGCGGATCTCCGGCTCCGGCGCCGCGTCGGTGATCAGGTGGGTGACGCGGTCGAAGCTGTTGAGGCGCACAGGGGCGAAGCGGCCGAACTTGCCGCGATCGGCGACGACGGCGGCGGTGCGCGCCGCCTGCAGCATGGCGCTGTGCAGCTCCGCCTCTTCCCGCGTGTAGTCCATCAGCCAGCCGGCGGGCGACACCGCCCCGGCGCCGATGAAGGCGAAATCGGCGAAATAGTTGGCGAGCATGGCGGTGGCGTCGCGGCCCAAGGTGGCGCCGTTCAGCGCCTGCACCTCGCCGCCCAGCATATAGACGCGGTTGCCGTTATGGCCCATCAGCTTGCCGCAGCTGATGACGTTGTTGGTAAAGACGGTCAGGTCGCGCCGCGCCATCAGGGCGTCGGCCACCGCCTGGACGGTGGTGCCGCTGGCAAGGATCACCGAGGCGCCGTCGGGCACCAGGCTGGCGGCGAGGCGCCCGATGGCGCGCTTGCCGTCGGCATTGGTGACCTCGCGCACCTTCATCTCCGGCTCGCTCTGCTCCAGCGACAGCGCCCCGCCATGGGTTTTGCGCAGGCGCTTCTCGTCCTTGAGCACCATCAGGTCGCGGCGGATGGTCTCGCGCGAGACCTTCAGCTTGCGCATGATCTCGGTGATCGAGATCGAGCCGCGCGCATTCACCATGGAGAGAATGAGCCGTTGTCTTTCCTCTGCCAGCACGATCGAACCCTTCCTGATCTCCCTGCCGTCCGCTTCCGCCTAGCACGCTGCGGCGGATTCGCGGCAAGCCCCGGCGCCGCTTGCGCCGGACGCGACCGGCTCCGCCGACCGCCTTTTGCGATTTTTAGCACTATCTTGCACTTTCTGGCAATTGTGTTGTAATTTGTGGCATCCGGTTTCGTGCCGGACAGGGACGCAACCACGACCGAGCCCATAACTCGGCCAAAAAAGGGAGATGGGGCATGAGTGGAATAACCAGGATTTCGCGCGACTTGCTTTCCCGCCGCGGCATCTCGCGCCGGCGCCTGCTGCGTGGCGCGGCGGTCGCCGCCGGCGCCGCGGCCTTCCGGCCCTGCGCGCCGTTCATCAGCAACGCGGAAGCGGCGGAGACCACGTTGCGCCTGCTGATGTGGCAGCCCTATGCGATGAAGGACGCCATCGCCGCCTTCGAGAAGGACACCGGCGCCCGCTTCTCGCCCACCTTCTTCGACGGCAATTCCGAGGCCTTCAACAAGATGAAGGTCGGCGGCACCAAGGATTTCGACATCGTGCAGGCCGACGGCTTCTGGCCGCGGCTCTATTTCAAGCAGGGCCTGACCCAGGGCGTCGATTACGGCCGGATCCCGAACATGGCCAACGTGTTCCCGGAATTCCTGCCCTCGAGCTTCAAATTGCTGGCGACCGAGGACGGCGCCACCAACGTAGCGGCGCCCAATTGCTGGGGCGGCTACGGCATCACCGTCAACGCCAGCAAGGTGGCGGCGGAGGATATCGGCTCGATCGGCTTGCTGCTCAACGACAAATATGCCGGCAAGCTGTCCACCAATTCGCGCTTCGAGGAGAACATCGCCCTCATGGGCATCCTCGCCGCCAGCAATCTCGGTACCATCGGCGGCGCGCGGCCGGACGGCAATCCGTTCAATCCCTACAACCTCACCGATGCCGAGCTGGAGGAAACCAAGAAGCTGCTCATCGCACAGAAGAAGCTGCTGATGACGCGCTACCAGGATTACGACGCGCTCGACCGGCTGATGCGCGGCGGGGCGATCTGGGCGGCGCCGGAATTCGCCGAGACCTATCGCCACCTGACCGTGCTGCGCAAGGAAGGCAAGCTCGATTTCGACGTGCAGCACGTGCTGAAGCCGAAGGAAGGCGGCCTTGGCTGGGTCGATACCTGGATGATCAGCTCCGGCGCCGATTCCGAGCGCGTCGAGCTGGCGCACAAGTGGATCAACCAGTACCTGACCAAGGAGAACTTCGCCGAGGTCGTGCGCTCCACCGGCTATGGCGGCACCGTCGACGTGCGCGCGCTGCTGAAGCCGGAAGAGATCGAGCTTTATTTCCAGGAAAAGAGCGCCGACGCCAGCCAGCTGCACATGTTCGACCAGCCCTCCTCGCCCGAGAAGTGGGAGCGGATCTGGTCGGACGTCGAGGCCGCCTGAGTCCAACCCGGGCCGATACCGACATGCTTGCTTCCCGTGACCGATCACGTGATGCTTCCTCCCACAAGGTCTGTTACGGGGATTGCCGTGCCGAACGCCGCGCTTGAACTCGATTCAGTGACGCGGCGTTTCGGCCCGGTGATCGCGGTCGATCGCATCAGCCTCGCCATCGAGCAGGACGAGTTCTTCGCCCTGCTCGGCCCCTCGGGCTCCGGCAAGACCACCATGCTGCGGCTGATCGCCGGGCTGGAGCAGCCGGACGAGGGCCAGGTGCGCATCGCCGGCGAGGTGGTGACAGATCTGCCGCCTTATCGCCGCGGCGTCGGCATGGTGTTCCAGAACTTTTTGCTCTTCCCGCACAAGACGGTGGCGGAGAACATCGTCTTCCCGCTGCGCATGCAGAAGATGGACAAGGCGCAGCAGCAGAAGCAGCTGGGCTGGATCCTCGAATTGCTGCATCTGCAGGGCCTCGAGGCGCGCTATCCCAACGAGCTCTCCGGCGGCCAGCAGCAGCGCGTGGCGCTGGCGCGCGGCCTGATCTCGCGGCCCGCTTTGCTGCTGCTCGACGAGCCGCTCGCCAATCTCGACCGTGAGCTGCGCTCCGAGATGGAGGTCGAGATCCGCCGCTACCAGAAGGAGCTGAAGATCCCCTTCGTCTACGTCACCCACAACCAGGAGGAGGCGCTGACCATGAGCGACCGTATCGCGGTCATGCGCAACGGGCGCTTCGAGCAGATCGGCGCCAAGACGGAGATCTACACCAACCCGGCCAGTGCCTTCGTCGCCGCCTTCGTCGGCCACGCCAACCGGCTGGACGGGCAGCTGTCCGAAATCGACGGCGGGCTGGCGCGCATGAACTGGGCGGGCGGGCAATTGCTGGTGCCGCGCCCGGCCGATGCCAAGTCCGGCGACCGCGTGCGCTATTTCATCAAGCACGAGGATCTGGAGGTGACGGCGGCCGGGCTGAACGGGGGCGGACTCAACGGACACGTCGCCAACGACATCAACCAGGTCTCGGGCACCTTGCGCGACATCATCTTCAAGGGCCAGACCGCCAACTACATCATCACCTTGCCCCAGGGCACCGACCTGGTGGTGAGCGACACGCCGCGCACCATCACGCTGAAGCCGAGCGACCCGGTCATCGTGCGCTGGCCGGCGGGCAGCGGCGCCTGTTTCGCGGCGGAAGGCGCCTGAGCCGCCATGAGCGGGCTGCGTAGCGGCAAGAGGCTGCATCCCGAGCTGCGCTTTCTCGGCCTCGCCGGGCCGGGTGCTGCCTTCATCGTCATCAGCCTGCTGCTGCCGCTGCTCTCCATCGTCGTATTCAGCTTCTGGCGCACCGAGAGCTACGAGCTCTACGCCGATTGGAACCTGGACAACTACCGCACTCTGCTTGGCGAGGCCGCCTACCGCACCTTTTTCCTGCGCTCTCTGGTGACGGCGGCGATTGTGACCGCCATTTGCCTCGTCTGCGGCTGGCCGGTCGCCTATTTCATCGCCCGCTGGGGCGGGCGCTACCGGCTGCTGCTGGTGCTGCTGCTGGCGGCCCCCTTCTTCACCGGCGCCATCCTGCGCATCACCGCGCTGCAAGGGCTGCTGGGGCCGATCGGCCTCGTCAACATGACCCTGGTGGAACTCGGCCTGCCGCCGATCGAGGCGCTGATGTACACCCAGCTCGCCTCCGGCCTCGGCCTCGTCTATCTCTTCATCTCCTTCATGGTGACGGCGATCTACCTGTCGCTGGTCAATTTCAATTTCGAGCTACTGGAAGTGGCCAAGATCAACGGCGCCAAGCCGTGGCGCGCCTTTATCGAGATCACCTGGCCCTTGAACTGGATCGGCACCGCCATCGGCATCGTGCTGGTCTTCATCCCCTGCCTCGCCAATGTGGTGACGCCGCGCTTCCTCGGCGGCCCGGACGCGACCTCCTTCGGCATGAGCCTGTCGCAGCAATTCGGCGAGACCGGCACCTGGGCCTTGGGCTCGGCGATGGGCGTGTTCCTGTTCCTCGCCTCCTTCGCCGTCATCCTGGCGATCTGGCCGACCATCAAGCTGAAGCGCAGCGGCTTCACCGGGGCGGTGCAGCAATGAGCGCCGGATCCTTCGGCTTCGGGCGCCGCGTCGCGCCAACCGCGATCATCCTGGCCGCCGGGCTGGTGCTGCTCTACGTCTTCCTCTATGCGCCGATCCTCTACGTCGTCTATACGTCCTTCGCCACCGACGTGGTGTGGCCCTTCCCGCTCGATTTCACGCTGACCGCCTATGAGGATCTGTTTGCTTCCTCGCTCTATGGCGAGGCGCTGTCGAACAGCCTGAAACTCGCTTTCGGCAGCGCGGTCATCTCGACCTTCTTGGCGGCCGGCGGCGCCATCGCCGTGCTACGCTACCGCTCGCGCCGGCGCGGGTTGGTGATGTTCCTGTTCATCGCCCCCCTCTTCGTCGCCGATCTCCTGATCGGCATCTCCATCCTCGCCTTCAACGCCCGGGTGCTCGGCCTGCCGGGCAATCTCGTCTCCGCCATGGCGGCGAATGCGGTGCAGGGCACTGCCTTCGGCTTCCTCATCATCCTGGCGCAGCTGGTGCGCTACAACTGGAGCATGGACGACGCGGCGATGGTGTTCGGCGCCGGACCGTTGCGCTGCTTTGCCGAGATTACCCTCCCGACCATCTGGCCCAGCCTGTTCGGCGCCTTCCTGATCGCCTTCATCCTCGCCTTCAACAACCTGGAGATCACCTTCTACAACCTCGGCGCCATCCCCACCCTGCCCTCGGTCGCCTGGGGCTCGCTGCGCTTCGGCCTGGGCCCCGAGCTCTTCGCGCTGGCTGCCCTGGTCAACGCCTTCGTCTTCGCCATCTTCGCGGCGATGTACGGGCTGATGAAGACAGGGCTGGTGAAATTCGGCTATCGGGGGCAGTAGGCTGCGCTGTGTGCTTCATCGTCACCGCCGGGCTTGACGATGGGGGGCGGAATGGCGGGAGAAAGCAAGCTATAGCGTCACTGCGCTCGCCAGATGCACCTGGACCTTCGCGCGCGCCAGCGCCGTGCCGAGGTCGCCGTTCGGCACCCGGTCGCAAACCAGATGGCGCAGGTCCTTCAGCGGGCAGACGACCTCGAAGCTCTTGCGGTCGAACTTGCCGTGGTCAAGCAGCAGCATCGGCGTCTCGGCGCGGCGCAACATGGCGCGTTTCACCGCCGCGGCGGCGGCATTGGCTTCATGCGCGCCTTCGAGGGTGAGGCCGCTGGCGCCGATGAAAGCGCGGTCGACATGGAAGCGGTTGATGAATTCCACCGTCTCGGTGCCGGTGACGCCGCCCTCCTGCGGATCGTGCCGGCCGGGGCAGACATGGATCGCAATGCGGGGGTTGGTGCCCAGCGCCATGGCGACGGCATAGCAATTGGTGACGACGGTCACCTCCCGGTCGGCCACCGCCAGCCGGCGCGCGAGATGCAACGTGGTGGAGCCGGCGTCGATCATGACGATTTCGCGCGGGCGCACGAATTGCGCGGCCAGCGCGCCGATCCGCTCGCGCTCCGCCACCATCAGATTGTCGCGCTCCATCCAGCCCGGCTCGACGCCGAGCTGCGAGACCACGGCACCACCATAGGTGCGCAGGATCAGCCCGTCCTCCGCCATCTCCTCGAGGTCGCGGCGGATGGTCTCGGTCGAGACCCGGAAGCTCTCCGCAAGTTCGGGAATGCGGATGGCCGCCGACAGCCTGAGCTCCGCCAGGATGCGGTCCTGGCGCTCCTGTTTCTTCGCCCGTTTCATTCTGTCTAGCGCGCCTGGAGCAGCGCTTCCGTCACTTCGAGGAAGCCCTGGCCGCCCTTGCCGCGCGTCACCCAATGCGGTTCCGCCGCCAGGCGGCCGCGATACTCGAGCACGTTGGCGACGCCGATCGCGTTCGGGAAGAAGGCGAACATCGGCGCGTCGTTCGGCGAATCGCCGACATAGACGATGCGCTCCCGCTCGGCGTCCATATCGATGCGGAATATCTCGTTGAACAGATGGCGGCTCATGCTGAGCTTGTCGTATTGGCCGAACCATCCGTTGACATGGATCGAGCTGATCTTGGCGGTGGCGCCCTGCTGCTGGAACAGCTCGACGATGCGGTCGACGCCCTCGCCGGTGAGCGCCGGCACATCCTCACAGAAATCGACCGCCAGATCGGCCTCGCGATAGGCCTGGTCGGAGGCGATCGCCGCGCCCGGCACGTCGCGGGTGATGGCGACGGCGAGCTCCGCCAGCTTGCGGACGTCGCGCTCGCGCTCATGCTTGCTCTTGGCGTAGCGGCGGATCATGCGGCGGGCCTGCGCGTCGTAGCGGAAATAGAAGGCGCCGTTCTCGCCCACCACGCCGTCGACCGGCCAGAAGCGGGCGATCATGTCGCACCAGCCGGCCGGCCGGCCGGTCACCGGCACGACGATGAAACCCGCCTGTTTCAGCCGCTCCAGCGCCTGGTAGGCGATGGCGGTCAGCTTGCCCTCATCGGTCAGCGTGTCGTCGATGTCGGTCAGCACCGCGCGCACGGCGCGGCGCTGCTCGGCGCCGAAGCGCGCGAGCGGCAGCAGCGTGGGCAGCGCGTCCGCCATCCTCAGACCGTGCAATCCGCCTGGATGGCGGCGAGCTGGGAGAGCAGGTGGCCCTTGTCGGGCGCATAGGAGCCGTCGAAGGCGGCCGAGCCGATGGTGAAGGCGTCGGCCCCGGCCTTCTTCAGGTCGGCGATCTGTTTCGCGGTGGCGACGCTGCCGGCGACGATGAGGTGCTTGCCGCTGCCCAGGCCCCGGCGCGCCGCCTTCACCAGCTCGAGCGGGTCCGCCGCCGTAGCGCGATAGGCCAGCAGATCGGTGCCGGCGCAGCCCTTCTCGATGAAGCGGCGGCAATGCTGCTCCACCTGGTCCGGCCGGCCGCCAAGCTTGGTCGGATGCCCGGAGGGGAAGCCGCAGAAGGGGTAGTATTCCATCTTGGTACCCTTGATGACCGCCTGCACCGCCTCGACGTCGGTGCCGCCGAGCAGCCGGTCGATGCCGAGGTCCACCGCCACGCGGGCGGAGTTGAGGCAGGCCTCCGGCGTCGTGCTCACCACCTCCATATAGGTGACGGCGCCGGCGGCGCGAATGCGGTCCGCCAGCTTGTGCAGCACCGCCGGCGGCACGCCGACGTCCTTGAAGCCGATATGCTTGAGCTTGGCCGGGGCGATCAGGTCCATCACCTCCAGGCAATCCGCGATGGTGCGGTCCTGGCGGGTGAGCATGAAGATGAAATCCAACGCGCGTGTCCCTTCCGATGACATTTATGTTGCAGTGGCAACATTATTCTTTTTTGAACTGTTGGAATATACAGGTAATCCTGTTGAGTTACAACATTCCTGCTGATAGATTTTGCACCTCGGTCAAGCACGCCACGATCCGGCGCATCGGCGGGGGGCCGGGGCAAGAGCCGGATCGGGCCACAGCAGGAAGGGGAAGCGGATATGCGGGAGAGATCAGTCTATCGGGCCGGCTGGTGCCTGGTTTCGGCGATGGCGTTGCTGGGGTCGAGCGTCGCGACCCCCTCTGATGCACGGGCGGATGCGATGGCGGACCTGATCGCCGGCGCCAAGCAGGAAGGCGAGCTCACCATCATCGCGGTGCCGCATGATTGGTGCCGATATGCCGACATCATCGACAGCTTCAAGGCGAAATACCCGTTCCTGAAGCTGAATGAGCTCGATCCCGATGCCGGATCCGGCGACGAGATCGAGGCGATCAAGGCGAACAAGGACAACAAGGGCCCGCAGAATCCCGACGTCATCGATGTCGGCCTGTCCTTCGGCCCATCCTCGAAGGCGGAAGGGCTGATCCAGCCCTACAAGGTCTCGACCTGGGACAGCATCCCGGAGGGACAGAAGGACGCCGAAGGCTACTGGTACGGGAACTATTACGGCGTGCTCTCGTTCGAGATCAACGCCGATCTGGTGCCGAACCCGCCCGCCGACTGGCCCGACCTCCTGAAGCCGGAATACGCCAACATGGTGGCGCTGGACGACGATCCGCGCTCCTCCAACATGTCGATGCAGAGCGTCTTCGCCTCCGGCCTCTCGGCCAGCGGCGGCGATCCCGACAAGGCGGCGGAAGCCGGGCTCAGCTTCTTCGCCGAGCTCAACAAGAGCGGCAACCTGGTGCCGGCCGGCGGCAATGCCGCGACCCTGGCGCAGGGCACCACGCCGATCGTGCTGCGCTGGGACTACCTGGCGCTCGGCGACCGCGACACGCTGAACGGCAATCCGCCGGTCACCATCGTGGTGCCGAAGACCGGCATCGTCGCCGGCGTCTACGTCTCGGCGATCAACGCCTACGCCCCGCATCCCAACGCCGCGAAGCTGTGGATGGAGCATCTCTATTCCGACGAATCGCAGCTGAAATGGCTGGAGGGCTATTGCCACCCGATCCGCTTCGCCGATCTGGTGAAGAACAACAAGGTGCCGCAGGCCCTGCTCGACAAGCTGCCGCCGGCCGAAGCCTACGAGAAGGCGCTGTTCCCCAGCCTCGAGGTGCAGGGCAAGGCCAAGGAGATCATCACCGGCAAATGGGCCGAGGTGGTCGGCGCCAACATCGAATAGCCGCGCTCCGTCGGCGCTCCACATGAGCGCCAAACTCGAAAGGGCCCCGCAAGGGGCCCTTTTTCTTGGCGAGTCTGGGATGGTGCCCCTGGCCGGACTCGAACCAGCACGGATGTGAATCCACCTGATTTTGAGTCAGGCGCGTCTACCAATTCCGCCACAGGGGCCGACCAAGGAGTCGGGTCATACCGCGACCGCGCAACGCGGCCCCGGAATCGGCCGGCATCATAGATAAGATTCTTCGTGAGGCAAGGCCGAGAGCGCGCGGAATTCCAAGGGCCTGCGGGCCCTTGAAGGGGCCAAGACAAAGTGGCAAAAGGCTTATTCTGCGTTGCAGCAATTCGGCTCGACTTCGCGTCGAATTTGCGCCTGATCAGAGATTAACAATTCGTTTACTTCCTGCCCGTAATCTAAACCTATCTTATTATTGTAATTACCAGATTTGCCGCCTATCGTATCGCTGAGGGCACGGATGGCGGCAGCGTAGGAACCCAAGGTGGCCCGTATTTCGCAGCGCGACGTAGAGCTTCTGGCAGCTGACCCGAACCCCGCCAATCGTCAGGCGACGATGTTGCGCGTGGGTGAGCTTTACAGCACCGAGCCGCTGACTCCGGCCGAACGGCAGATCGCGCTCTCGATCATCGAGACCATCCTGCCGGATGCGGAACTGGAGATCCGGCGCCGACTCGCCGAGACACTCAAAGCGACGCCGCATCTGGAGCGCCAGTTGGCCAGGCGTCTGGCCCAGGACGTGCTCGACGTGGCGACGCCGATCCTGGTGCATTCGCTGGCGCTGAGCGACGAGGATCTGGTGCAGGTGATCCAGACCTGCTCGATCGAGCATTCGCGCGCCGTCGCCATGCGCCCGACGCTCAATGTTTCGGTCACCGACGCGCTGATCCGCACCGATGACGAGGTGGTGGTGGTGCGCGTTGCCGCCAACAACAATGCCCGCATTTCGGCCGGCGGCTTCCATCACATCCTCGATCGCTTCGGCGACCATGCGCGGGTCGCGGAGGCGGTGGGCAACCGCCCGGCCCTGCCGCTCGCCATCGTCGAGCGCCTGGCCACGCTGGTCACCGGCCGCACCTTGGAGCGGCTGATCGGCCGCTACGCGGTGCCGGCGCATCGCGTCGGCCTGATCCTGCATCATTCGCGCGAGCATTTCCTGCTGCAATCGATCGCCGGCGAGCCGGCGGAGGAATTGCGCGCCTTCGCCCAGCGGCTGGAGGACAACCACCTGCTGAGCCCGACGCTGGTCATGCGCGCCATGGCGATCGGCCAGTTCGGCTTCCTGCTGCAGGCGTTGTCGATCAAGGCCAATGTGCCGATCAGCAACGTGCGCAAGCTGATGGCCGACGAGGGCGGCCGGGGCCAGGCGGAATTGTTCGAGCATTGCGGGCTCGACAACATGTTCCGCGCGCTGTTCGTCGACCTCGCCTATGCGGCGCGCAATTTCCCCGCCACCCGCGACGGCAAGGCGCCGGTCGGCTGGCTCGAGCTGGCGACGCCGATCCTGCGCAAGCGGGTGCAGAATTTCGACCCCGATTGGTCGCTGGAGCAGGTCGTCACCGAGGTCCTCATCGAACTGGAGGAAGAGCGTGCTCCGGGCCCTAATGGGCTCCGCGCGGGTTTGATGGCCGGCAAGTCCGGCCGGTAGCCCGCATCCCGGTTTCTCCTGCCTCATGATCTTGTGACCGGCGCGCCGCGCGCAATCGGCGCGACGGCCGATTCCCGCCACAATTCCGCCCCGCCCGCCCGCTATCGCGGTCACCGAGAGGTTGCTTTGGGCGACCCGGATGATCTGGTAAACAGCGCGCATGAGCGGTCCCGAGTCGAGACATCCCCGCCGCGCCCGGCGGCGGCGCGCCTGGGCCTGGTTCCTGGCCCGGTGGAGCCTGGTCGGCGCCATCTGGACCGGCTTCGCGGCGCTGCTGTTCCTGGCCTGGTGCGCCTACGACCTGCCGGGGCCGGAGCGGCTCAACGAACTGAAGCGGCGGCCGAGCGTGACGCTGCTGGCCGCCGACGGGTCGCTCATCGCCTCCTATGGCGATCTCTTCGGCGACACGGTCAAGCTCGCGGATCTGCCGCCCTATCTGCCGGCAGCCGTGCTGGCCACCGAGGACCGCCGCTTCTATGACCATTTCGGCCTCGATTGGCGCGGCATCGCCCGGGCGATTTACGTCAATCTCCGGACCGGCGACGTGGTCCAGGGCGGCAGCACCATCACCCAGCAGGTGGCGAAGAACCTGTTCCTGACGCCCGAGCGCAGCCTGCACCGCAAGGGCCAGGAGATGCTGCTGGCCCTCTGGCTGGAGAAGAGCTTCAGCAAGCAGGAGATCCTGGAGCTCTACCTCAACCGGGTCTATTTCGGCGCCGGCACCTATGGCGTGGACGCGGCCGCGCGCAAGTATTTCGGCCGCTCGGCCCGCGACGTCAGCATCTTCGAGGCCGCCATGCTGGCCGGCATGCTGAAGGCCCCGTCGCGCTACAACCCGTTCAACGACAAGGCGCTGGCCCGCGACCGCGCCCGCCTGGTCATCGCCAGCATGGTCGCCGCCGGCCAGCTCAGCGCGGACGAGGCGCAGGCGATCTCCGAGGCTTCGGCACCCTCGGTCGCCTCCGGCACCAAGAGCCAGATCGGCCAGTATTTCGCCGATTGGGTGATCGACCAGGTGTCGTCATATGTCGGCGCCGCCGACCAGGACCTCGTGGTGCAGACGACGCTGGACCCGAAGCTGCAGCGCGAGGCAGAGGCCACGCTGGGCAAGGTGCTGGCCGAGCAGGGTCCAGCAATGGAGGCGAGCCAGGGCGCCCTGGTGGCGATGCGCCCCGACGGTGCGGTGGTAGCGCTGGTGGGTGGCACCGATTATCGCGCCACACAGTTCAACCGCGCCACCCAGGCGCTGCGCCAGCCGGGCTCGGCCTTCAAGGCCTTCGTGTTCCTGACCGCCTTCGAGAACGGCTTCAAGCCGACCAACAGCTTCGTCGACGGGCCGATCCGCATAGGCAAGTGGTCGCCCGGCAATTACCAGGACAAGTTCTACGGCAAGGTGACCCTGCGCGAGGCCTTCGCCCGCTCGCTCAACAGCGTGGCGGTGCAGCTGTCGGAGAAAGTCGGCCGCCAGCGCGTGGTCGAGACCGCGCTCCGCCTCGGCATCACCGAGCAGCTGGATTCGACGCCGGCGGTGGCGCTGGGGGTGAGCGAGACGACGCTCATCGAGATGACCGGCGCCTATGCCACCTTCGCCAATCGCGGCAACGGCGTGTGGCCGCGCGGCATCGAGCGCATCGCGGCGCGCGACGGCACGGTGCTCTATGAGCGTCTCGGCTCCGGCCCCGGCGCGGTGGCGAGCGGCCAGGCGGTCAACAAGATGCTGGACGTCATGCAGGCGACGGTGGATTGGGGCACCGCGAAGAAGGCGAAGCTCGACCGCCCGGTATACGGCAAGACCGGCACCAGCCAGAGCTTCCGCGACGCCTGGTTCGTGGGACTGAGCCGCGATCTCGTCACCGGCGTTTGGGTCGGCAACGACGACAACACGCCGATGGACAAGGTCACCGGCGGCTCGCTGCCCGTCGCCATCTGGCACGATTTCATGGTCCAGGCGCTCAATGGCACGCCGCCCGAGGATGTGCGCCGGCCGCAATCGGTCGAGGCGGTGGCGATCGCCACGCCCGGAGATCTCGGCCAGCAGAAGATCCCGGAGGAGGATGCAACCTGGCTGGAGAACCTGCTCGGCGGCGGATCGACCGGCAAGGCCAAGCCGGAAGCCAACAAGACCGGCCTGCGCCCGACCCAGGGCAGCAACAAGTAGGCGCACGGCGCCGCGCGTGACATGCGGCCGGACGGCCTCACACCCGGCTCCGCAGTTGAGCAACTTTGCTGATAGACCACTCCCGCTTGTGCGGCCCCACGAACTGGCGCATTATTTTCGCCAAGTACGACTGATGATCGCCCATATGCGCATCGGCGGCCGAACCAGACATCGCGAACTTGGGGAATCAGGAAAACTCGTCCGGCTGAGTTTGCCGCCGATCTGCGGATCGCGATCACCAGAGGCATGGAGGCAGTCAGTCTCGCTGGGAGCTGTGTCATGCGGCCACTGGTTCGCTGCGGCATCGTTGCGGCGGTTTCGTCGATGGCGTTGGTGGGCTGCACCATCGTCGAGCTTCACAACGGGAGCGTGACCGAGCGCAGGTTGCTACCCGGTCTAACGATCCTGGAGATCCAGCCTCACGCCACGGCCGCGCCCGCCACGAGCCTTGCGTCCGCCGGCGGCGACCCGGCACCGCAAGCGCCGCTGGTCGTCAATCAGCAGGGATTCGGATTGCTGGTCGACCGGCGCTCCGTCACCCTGGGATGGAGCCGCCAGCAGACCATCCTCATCCCCGATCCGTACTCTTGCCAGGTCGTCTTCTTCGTCGAGGACGCCGAGCAGATCGCTTCGGCCGAGCGCATCCTGAACGATGCCGGCGGCGCGGGCGGCATTTGCGATGTTTCGCCGGTCGTTCCGGTTCCCGGCGGTCCGGCCCATACAGCATCCTTGGCACCTGTTGGAGGGAAGTTATGAACGCGACCATTGCCCGCCTGCGCGGCAGCACGTTGGTTCTCGTCTCGCTTTTCGCGGCAAGCGTCCTGGCGGGCTGCGGCAACGACCCCTTGGTCTTCTCCTCCGGCAACACCATCGGCATCAAGATCGCGGTCAGCCCGTCGGAGACGCAGCCGCTGAAGCTGAATGTCGGCTATGACGGGGTGGACGCCGCGATCATTCCCACCTCCACCGATCCCAAGCGACGGCAATTGCTGGCGCGGTCGCATTCCTGCATCACCAAGGATGCACAATCCCTCGAATGCGCGGACTTCCTGATGGAGCCGGACCCGGAGCCGATCGTGGACGAGCCGAACGCACCGGCGGGATTGCCGGGCAGCATCGCGGACGCGCCGGGAAAAGGCGGCCGCGAGAAGCGCTATGATGCGCTCTCCGTCCTGGCCCTGTTCGGCAGCGAGGGGCGCGGCGCGGTGTCGAGCGGCGTCGGCTTCTCGCTGGGCAAGACCTTCGCCACCGGCATCGCCGCGCAGAACATTTCCGCCGGCATCGAAGCCGGTGCCGCCGGCGGCAAGGACGAGGCCAAGCGTTGCCTGACGACGCTCGAACGGGTCCTCGGCGCCGGGAAGGTCGATGCCGCGACGGCCGTCAGCGTCTGCGGCAAGCCGGCGCCCTGACCGCGCCGCCATGTCGGCCGTCAAGGCCGGGTGAGACTGGAAGCCATGTCGATCCGCGTGATGGAGAGTCATCATGAAGACGGATACATTCGGGCGCGCGGGTCGGCGTTTCGTGCGCAGCGCATCCGCGATGGCCGTCGCAGCCTGCGCCCTGCAGGCCGGCGCGCACCTGCCGACCCGGATCGGTATCGCCCAGGCTCAGGACGCCACGGCGGAGATCGAAGTGACGCCCGGCGCCGACGCCGTGCATCTGGTCGCCTCCTTCCGCGGCGGCACACCCGCCAACGACATCGCCACCTTCCTGGAACTGCTGTCGGCGCAGGACCTGCTGCCGGGTCGCCCCTATCTGGTGAAGGCGGGGGATTACACCTGCCGCATCTTCGAGGTTGAGTATGCCCTGCCGCAGTCCTTCTGTGCCGGCGACCGCCTGTGGAACATCGTCTCCCGCCTGAACGAATCCGTCGCGAAGCAGCCTGACCAAGGCAAGGCCGCCGAATCTCCGCTCGAGGAGAGCGCGCCGGAGGCGGCGACTGCCGAGTCCGGGCAGACCGCGCCGGCCGACGATGGGAAGGCGGCAGCGGAAGCGACCTCCAAATCAATCCGGCTGGGTGGACAATGGCCGTCGGCCGAGCCCTCCAAGGTCCTGCCGCTGCCCGGAAAAGACGGCCTGCCGCAAGCCACGCGGCAGGACAGCGCCGAGTACGAGCAGGCGCAGGCGCAAGCGCGCGACATCTACGAGTCCCTGTCGCAGGAGCAATGGGCCCGGCAACTGCCTGCCGATTCGCTCAGCCTCCGGCCCGGACGCGCGATCCTGATCCCCGATCTGCCACAGTTCGAGGAATTCACCTTCCTGACGGCGTACGACCTGACCGATCCGGACGACAAGAAGCAGTTCGAGAACCGGCAAAGAAACTGGAAACCGCTCGCCGTCGGCAAGCCGATCTTCTTCGACGAAGAGAAGACGGCGGCGTTCCAGAAATACAAGGGCTACCGCCTGGTGACGCCGGTACAGCTGTCCAGCACACAGGATCTCGCCATCCTCGACTCGGTGGCCGCCGAACTGGATGAAAAGACCGAGTTCAACGCGTCCTTCATGTCCGTCTATGACAGCCCGCAAGCCGGCAAGGCCATGCCCTACGCGGTGTTCGACGAAGCCCGGCAAGTCTGCGAGGCCGATGCCGTGGAGCGAGAGGAGGTGTTCTACGGCGAAGAGATGGGCCTGACCCCCGACAGGCTCAAGCAGATCATCGGGCAAGGCAACAGCTGCCACCTGGATTGCGTCGCCACGGACGACAAGCGATGCCCCTCCGTGGCGCTGGTGGATGGACCGCTGCTGTTCGAGCCCGACATCGATCCCGCGCCGCAATCGACAACCCAGACCGACGCGACGAAAAGCGCGTTGGAAGACTACCGGAACCGCACGCCCGTGCCCCAGAGATGCACGGTGGAGATGGGCTTCAAGACGACCGAGGGCCTGATCAACCATCACGCCAGCTACATGGCGCAGATCATCCTGGCCAAGCCCAATTCCAAGGGCTTCCTGGGCATCGGTCCTTCGGCCAAGCTCGATCATCTCTACTACGACGGCAGCGCCGGCGAGATGACGAATCTGACTGCGGCGGTGACCGACGAATCCGTCCGTTCGCTGAGCGATTTCAACCTGATCTTCTCCGTCGCGACCTCGTTCAACGTCTATCCCGAGAACCGCGCTCCGGAAGGATTCGACCCGACCTATCTCGACACCCATCGCCTGGAGCGCGACATCCAGTCGCCGGACATCGTCAACGCGATGACCGAGACCGAAGCGGGCCCGGCGCTTTGGAGCGTCGCGATCGGGCAGCATTCCAGCTCCGGCGTTTCGCTCGATATCGACGACCGCACGCCGCTGTTCCCGCAGAATCACGGCGACAGGAAGAACGTTCTCCTGGTCACCGCCTGCGAGGATTGCAGCGGCACGGAGCCGAAACTCTGGAGCAAGGCCTACCGCTCGGAGGCGCCGATGATCGCGGCGCCGGGGCTGAACATCCCAGGTTTCCTCAATCCCAAGACCCTGGTGGTCGCGGACGGAACCTCGCAGGCTTCCGCCTTCGTCAGCGGCACGGCGGCAACCATGTGGTCCTGCTGGTCGGGCGCGTACCTGAACGGCCAGAGCCTCAAGACGCGCCTCCTGACCACCGCCATGCCGATCGAGGACCCGACGGAAAAGGACGCCAACGGCAAGCCGAAGATCGTCAGCAACGTAGGCGTGATCAATCCCGAGCTTGCCCTCCGCGATCCCAAGGCGGTCTGGATCAAGATCAAGGGGCAGTCCGACTACAGGAAGGTCAAGTCCTTCCTGTGGTGCGAGGACGTCATCGAGGGCCAGGCGCCCAATGCAACCTATGAAGACGCGACGATCGTCACCCGCAAGATCGGCCGCATGGTCCGCCTGCCGAGCACGCTGGCCGGGAACGAGGGGCTTTGGATATTCCATTCCCTGACCGGCGGCGGCGGCTTCGCGAAATCCGACCCGCAAAAGCTCGACATCAAGCAGCTGGCCTCGGTCGAGCTGCAGGACGAAGCCGGCGGCGCCCGCCTGCTGCTCGACAGCAACCAGATCCAGGACCTGTCCTTTCCGTTGAAGGCGCTCGGACGCCCGGCGAGCGAGGCGCAACGGCGCCAGTTCTGCCAATCCGCGGTGAGCGAGAATGGCGGGGGCCAATGAGCGGCCGGGCATCCTGGCGCGCGGGGGTCCTGCTCGTGGCCGGCATCGCATGGCTGGCGCCGGCCGCCGCCCTGGCCGTGGACGTCTGCAACGCGCCGGCCAATTCGCAGACCACCTTTGCCCGGCTGAAGACCTTCAACAAGGAGCTGCCGCACGGCATCCTGATCCAGGACGCCGTCAACCTCGACGACACGCGCTATGTGCGCCTGCAGTTCCTCATCGATGCCGCGACCGGCGCGTACTGGAACGTGAGTCAGCGCGATTCGGCCGGTCGCCCCATCAATAGCTGGAGCGAGAGCTCGGCGCAGAATTCGCTGTGGACCGAGCGCATCCCGGCGCAGGACCCGATCAACCTCTACGTCGTCGGCGATGCGAAGGTGACGCTGAAACAGGTTCTGGCCATGCCCGAATCGGCGCGCAACGCGTTCTATTCGGTGCAGGACGCCAACCGGCCGAAATTCGCCGATGTCTTCGCCGGCGGCGGCGAGATCGGGTTCCTGGCCGATGCGACCGGCATGCTGGTTGACACCAGCGGGCGCGCGGCGCCGTGCTGCTCCGGCGTGATGGTGGGCGACGGGTTGTTCCTCACCAACTGGCATTGCGGCAAGGCCGTGCCCTCTGTGGCCGACGCCGACGAGAACGCATTGTGGCCGGCCGACCTGTGTCCCGACCTGTTCGTCGATTTCTCCTGGGACGGCGACGGCACCTCCAACGAGCATTTCTGCCAGCGCATCGTCGCCAAGAGCAAGGCGCTCGACTACGTGCTGATGAAGGTGGCGCCCGGCAATGCGGGCCGCCCGGTGGCGCCGACGCCGCTTCCCGATCCGCAGCCGGCGGGCGCAATGGTGCAGGACGGCAGCGACCTGTTAGTCATCCACCACCCGGCCTGCATGAAGAAGCAGGTCACGCGCAGCTGCGCGGTGCGGACGGCGCAATTTCCCGTCTGGACGGCGGCGGCGAACGATTCCGCGGCGCCGAAGACCCAGTTCACGCACGCATGCGACACAGCTAGCGGCAGCTCGGGCGCGCCGGTCTATTGGCAGCCGCCCGGCGGCCATGGCCTCGTCCTGGCCGGGCTGCACCGCGCGGGCTTTCAGCGCGACGGGGCGGGGGTCTGCGACCGGGTCAACAAGGCGACCCACATGCAGCTCATCATCGAAGATACCTTACGCAAGGCGGCCGACGCCGGGAGCGGCATGGATGCGCAGGACCGCGACCTGATCACTGCAACCTTCGGGAGCCAGCCATGATCGGACATACACCAAAGGAACCTTCGCAAACCGGCATACCGATGCCACAGGTCCCGGCCCGGCTGGCAGTGGCGGCTGGCCTTGTCGCCGGGCTCGCTGTGCTCGGCGGCGGAGCGGCGCAGGCGCACGACCCGCTGGGCCTAATGATGATGGAAGGCCTGGACGACGAAACGCGGCAGACGCTGGAGGAGATCCAGGCCCTGCGCGACGCCGCCCTGGCGGAGGCGACGGCCAACAACGACCAGGCCGGCTTCGAGTTCGTCATCCGCAACACGGCGACGTGGGAGCCCGGCGCCATCGTCCAGGTCTGCTTCTTCGAGGGCGACCAGACCCTGCGCAGGCAGATCGCCGACGTGATGAACGAATGGACCAATTTCGGCGATATCGGCTTCGATTTCGGCCCGGCGGACAACATTCGGACCTGCGACGGCCGGACGCCGACCGACATCCGCATCTCGTTCTCCGGCGTCGGCCACTGGTCCTATATCGGCAAGGACGCGCTGCGCATCGCGCCGGCGAAGCAGACGCTGAACCTGGAGAATTACGACGACCAGCCGCCGGTGGGCGGTGCCTTCAACTACTACATCCTGCACGAAACCGGACATGCCCTGGGGCTGGAGCACGAGCACCAGAGCAAGTTCTCGACCTGCGAAGAGGAGTTCGACTGGCCTGCGGTCTATCGCGGCCTCAGCAGCTGGTCGAAGGAGAAGGTCGACCACAACATGAAGCGGCTCGCGCCCAGCGCATCCCTCACCATCTCCGAATACGACCGCGCCTCCGTCATGCACTATTCGCTGCCGCCGAGATTCTTCAAGCAAGGCCAGCAGGCCACCTGTTTCGTGCGGCTCAACACGGTACTGTCCAAGCTCGACAAGGAGGCGATGGCGATCGCCTATCCGCGCGGCAGCCAGGAGAGCCCGATCGCGGTTCCCGCCAACCAGGCATTGGTCGACGCGGTGGAGAAGATCCGCAATCTGCAGGAAGCGCCCTGAATCGGCGCCGGAAGGGGTCGCTTGCCGCTAGTTTTGCGCCGCGGGCTTGACCACTTCGGCGCCGTCGAGCGGGATTTGCGCGGCCGGGCCGACGACGATGAAGCTGAGCTGCGCGGCGTCGAGCAGCCTGGCGGCGACGCGACGGACATCCGCCGCCGTCACCGCGGCGATCTCCTTTTGCCGGCGCTCGACATAATCGATGCCGAGCGCTTCCAGCTGCAGGCCGCGCAGGGCCTGGGCGGTCTTCATCGTCGAGGTGAAATTGCGCGGGTAATAGCCGATGAGGTAGGTCCTGGCGTTCTCGAGCTCCTCTGCGCTCGGTCCCTCGGCGGCCATGCGCGCCCATTCCGCGCGCACGATGCGGATCGCCTCCACCACCTTGTCCGGGTCGGTTTCGAACTGGCCGGCGATCAAACCACCCGCATCCATGGTCCACAGATCGCTGCCGATGCCATAGACCAGGCCGCGCTTCTCGCGCACCTCCGTCATCAGGCGGGAGGAGAAGCCGCCGCCGCCCAGTGAATAATTGGCGAGATAGGCGGCGAAGAAGTCCGGATCGCTGCGGGTGATGCCGGGCTGGGCGAACAGGATGGTCGCCTGCGGCGCGGCGAAATCCACCACCCGCGCGCCGCCCTTGGCCGAAGGCGTCAGCGGCGGCAGGTCGGGCAGGTCCGCCGTTTCGGGCAGCTTGCCGAAGGCCTGCTGAGCCCAGGCCCTGGCTGCCGTCGCGTCTATGTCGCCGACGATCGCCACATGCAGTCGCGCCCGCACGAAACGCCGCGCGACGAAGTCCTTGAGGTCCGCGGCGGTCAGCTTGGAAACGCTTTCCGTGGTGCCGTTGCCGGGCCGGCCATAGGGATGGCCGTCGAGCAGCATCTGATCCAGGTTGCGCCCGGCGATGTAGCCGGGATCGCCGGCGCCCTGGGCGATCTCGATCAAGAGGCCGTTGCGGATGCGCTCCAGCGGCTCGGCATCGAAACGCGGCTGCGTCAAGGCGAGGCTCAGCAGATTCGCGGCGACCTCGCGATCCTGCGACAGGAAGCGCAGATCCCCGGTGAAATCGTCCTGCCCCGCAGAGAAGCGGAAATCGATGCCGCGATCGTTCAGCTGCTTCTGGAACGCCGCCGAATCGAGCTCGCCCGCCCCCTCGTCGAACAGGCCCGAGGCGAGCTCCGCCAAGCCTTCCTTGCCCGGCGGATCATAGGCCGTGCCGCCCTTCACGCCGAAGGCGACGGAGATGATCGGATTGGCATGATCCTCGACCAGCCACAGCTCGATGCCGGCGTCGTTCGGGATGTTCTGGATCTCCAGCGCCGCCGCCAGCCGCGGCAGCAGCAGGAAAGCCAGGAAGATCGCAAGGCGTGAGATAACGCGTTTCACTGGCTCGCCTCCTGCGGGGCTTTGGGCAAGAGGATGCCGGTCACCGAATTCTCCGCCCGCAGGTATTTGCGCGCCGCTTCGACCACATCCTCCTGCGTCACCGCCGCGATCCGCTCCGGCCAGGCCTGCACGTCTGCCAGCTTGCGGCCCTTGGCCAGCGCCTCGGCCACCAGGAAGGTCGGGCCGCCGATGCTGTCGCGCGCCTTGATCGCGTCGATTTGCAGACGCTGCTTGGCCTCGGCCAGTTCCTCCGCGGCGACGCCGTCCTTCAGGATTGCGGCGATCTCGGCGTCCAGCGCTTGCTCCATCGCCGCCATGTCGCCGCCCTGGCGCGGCGTGGCGTAGAAGGTGAAGGTATCGAGATCATAGCTCTTGCCGTCGAAGCCGGCCCCGGCGCTGAGCGCCGATTTCTGGTCCACCACCATGTGGCGATAGAGCCGCCCGGCCGAGCCGCCGCCGAGAATCTCCCCCAGCACGATGAGCGCATAGGGCTCGGCCCGCGCCGCCGCATCCGCGCTGGCGGCGGCCTCCGCCTGGCGCAGGCTGGGCGCCAGGTAGCGGCGCAGCAGATAGGGCTGGCGCACCCGCTCGTCGGCCAGCGTCAGCCGCCGCGCGGCCGCCGGCGCCGGCTCCTGCAGGCGTTCGCGCACGACCGGCGCATGGGCGGCGATCGGGCCGAAATGCTTCTCCGCCAGCTTGCGCACCTCCTCCACCGTGACGTCGCCGCCGACCACCAGCACCGCGTTATTGGGCGCGTAGAAGCGGTCATAGAAGGCGATGGCGTCGGCGGTGGTGTATCGCTCGATCTCGTGCCGCCAGCCGATCACCGGCAGGCGATAGGGATGGTTGAGGTAGAGCGCCGCGTTCATCGCTTCGTTGAGCCTGGCGCCGGGCTCGTTGTCGATGCGCCCCAGCCGCTCCTGCAGGATGACGTCGCGCTCCGGCAGCACGATCGGGTCGGTCAGGGTCAGGTTGACCATGCGGTCCGCCTCCATGCCCATCACCAGGTCGAGATGCTCCTTGGCGATCTCCTGGTGATAGATGGTGACGTCCTGGGTGGTATAGGCGTTGTCGCTGCCGCCGCGCTTGTCGACTTCCATGCTGAACTGGCCGGGAGCCAGCTTCTGCGTGCCCTTGAACATCAGGTGCTCGAGGAAATGCGCGATGCCGTTCTTGGCCGGCAGGCCGTCGGCGGCGCCCGCCTTATAGGCCACTGCCTGCACCACCACCGGCGACAGATGGTTGGGCACCACCACGACCTGCAGGCCGTTGGCGAGGGTGAATTCCTCAGCCTCGAAGATCTGCGCCTGGGCCGGGGCGGCCGGCAGCGCGACGAGGAAGGAAAGAAAAAGGCCGGCGACCTGCGCCGCCGGCCTGAACCGGAATCGATGTCTCATGGCCTTAAAAGATGCCTTCCAGCATGCCGCGCTTCTTGCGCACGATGACCGGGGTCTCGCCCGTCGTCACCGGCTGGCCCAGCGCGGCGTTCTCCTGCAGGCGCTTCTGCTCGGCCTCGGCGTCGATCACGTCGCCATAGGGCTCCGGATCGCGCCAGAACACCAGGGTATCGGCCAACGTCTCGGAATCCGCTTGGTCCGCCGCCGTCTCGCTGTCAACCAGCGAACGGATGTTGGGATCGACGCCGCCGGCACCGGCGCTTTGCAGCAGCGCCGATTCGCCGGATGACTGCGCCGCCTCGGCCTCTCCTTCGCCGATCGGCGGGATCTGGTCCGGCTGCAGCCCGGCGCCGGGATAGCCGAACACGGCGGCGGCGGCCTGGTCGCGCGTGGTGCCTTCCTGCGGCCGCGGCGCGCCCGGTGTCGGCGGGCGCAGGTTGTAGTCGGGCGGCATGGAGAGCGGCGCGCGCGACACGACCTTGAACTCGTCGGGCGATTGCTTGGTCAGGCCAAGCTGTTCCTTGACGCTGGAGCAGCCGCCGGCGAGCGCGGGAAGCGCAACGGCCAGAGCGGCGAGCAAGAGCTTACGATTCATGGGCAAATCTCCTCACAGGTCGCGACCTGGGAGCCATATCGGCTGGGGTGGTTTTTACCGCGATCCGGGGCGCCAAACAACCCGCCCCTTCGGTCGGGTTAACCCCTTCAAAGAAATGTGATTTTTGGCCGTGATCAGGGAGCGGCGCGGCGCCGGCGGTCGCCGATGACGCCGTCATAGATGAGGAGCGCCACGCCCACCGTGATGGCGCTGTCCGCCAGGTTGAAAGCGGGCCAGGCCCAATCGCGCCAATAGAACAGCAGGAAGTCCATGACCGCCCCGATGCGCACCCGGTCGATGACGTTGCCGATCGCCCCGCCGATGACCAGCGCCAAGCCGATGGCCGGCAGCCTTTCCGCCGTCTGGGAAAGCCAGACCAGCAGGCCGAGGGCGATGGCGGCAGCCAGGGCGGCGAAGATCCAGGGACCGATGTCGTGGTCGGTGGCGAAAAGCGAGAAGCTGATCCCGGTATTGTAGCGCTCGACCAGGCTGAAGAACGGCGCCACCGGGATCTCCAGCGTGCCGGCCAGCAGCCACTCGAACATGGCGAACTTGCTGAACTGGTCGAGCAGCACCACCAGCGCCGCCAGGCCCGACATGGCGTAGAACAGCTTCGGGTTGGCGAGCTTCATGGTCATGCGGCAGCCTCGCCCACGGCCTCGGCACAACGGTTGCAAAGCGTCGCGTGATCCTTATGCGCGCCGACCTCCGGCAATACCTGCCAGCAGCGCTCGCATTTGCCGCCCTCGGCCAGCCTTACCTCGACGGCGACGCCGGCCACGTCGGCCAGGGTGAAGGCGCCGGCGGGCGCGGCCGCGTCGCTCAAGGTGACGTCCGAGGTGATGGCGATCTCGCTCAGATCCAGGCCGTCCAGCAGGGCACGCTGCTCGGCCGAGAGATGGACGACCGGATGTGCCTGCAGGCTGGCGCCGATCTTCTTGTCGGCGCGGGCCAGCTCGAGGGCCCCGGTCACCACGCGTCGGAGGTCGCGCAGCCTGGCCCATTTCGCCGCCAGTGCGTCGTCGCGCCAAGCGGCGGGCGTGTCGGGATAGGTGCGCAGGTGGACGCTCGCCGGGCCGTCCTTCCCCCCATCGTCCTTCCCCCCATCGTCCTTCCAGGGCCGCGCGCGCCAGGCCTCTTCCGCGGTGAAGGCGAGGACCGGGGCGAGCCAGGCGGTCATGCGGGTGAAGATCTCGTGCAGCGTTGTGCGCACGGCGCGGCGGCGCAGGCTCTGCGGCGCATCGCAATAGAGCGAGTCCTTGCGAATGTCGAAATAGAAGGCCGAGAGATCGACGGCGCAGAAATTGTGCAGCTCCATGTAGCAATCGTGGAGGTCGAAATTCTCCGCCGTCGACCGCACCTTGGCGTCGAGCTCGGCCAGGCGGTGCAGCACCCAGCGCTCCAGCTCCGGCATCTCGGCCGGCTTCACGCGTTCCGCCTCGCTCCAGCCGTCGAGCGCGCCCAGCACGTAACGGAAGGTGTTGCGCAGGCGGCGGTAGTGATCCGCCATGAATTTCAGCATGTGGTCGCCGATGCGCTGGTCCTCGGCATAGTCGCAGCCGATGGCGACCCACAGGCGCAGGATGTCGGCGCCGTATTGCTTCATCACGTCCTGCGGCGCCACGGTGTTGCCGAGCGACTTCGACATCTTGCGGCCCTGCTCGTCGAGCGTGAAGCCGTGCGTCACCACCGTCTTGTAGGGTGCCCGGCCGCGCGTGCCGCAGGATTCCAGCAGCGAGGAATGGAACCAGCCGCGATGCTGGTCGGAGCCCTCGAGATAGACGTCGGCCGGCCAGGCGAGGTCGGCATCCTTGCGCGGCTCCAGGCAGAAGGCGTGGGTCGAGCCGGAATCGAACCAGACATCGACGATGTCCTTCACCTGCTCGAACTCGTCCGGGTTGTAGGCATTGCCGAGGAAACGCGAGGCCGGCGAGGCGAACCAGACATCGGCGCCCTCCTGCCGGAAGGCTTCGACGATACGCTCCATCACCGCCGGGTCGCGCAGCAACTCACCGGTCTTCTTGTTGACGAAGACGGCGATCGGCACGCCCCAGGCGCGCTGGCGCGAGATGCACCAGTCCGGACGCTGCGCGATCATGGAATGGAGGCGCGTCTTGCCCTGCGGCGGGACGAAGCGCGTCTCCTCGATCGCCTTCAGCGCCACATCGCGCAACCCGTTGGTGTTCATCGAGATGAACCATTGCGGCGTGTTGCGGAAGATGAGCGGCGCCTTCGAGCGCCAGGAATGCGGATAGGAATGGGTCAGCTTGCCGCTTTTCAGCAGCGCGCCCGCTTCATCCAGCGCCGCGATCACCGCCGGATTGGCGTCGCCCGCCTTGCCGCGATGGGTGAGCACCGCCTTGCCGGCGAAGAGCGGCACATGGTCGTAATAGCGGCCGTCGGGCCCGACCGTCTGCGGCATCTCCACGCCGTTCGCCAAGCCAAGCTCGTAGTCGTCGGTGCCGTGGCCCGGCGCGATGTGCACGAAGCCGGTGCCGGCCTCGGTGGTGACGAAATCGCCCGGCCATACCTTGACGACAAAGTCATACCCTTGCCCATGGAACGGATGGTGCGTCTCGGTGCCGACCAGAGCCGCGCCCTTGCCGCGCCAGAACACTTTCGAGCCGGTGATGCCGCACTCGTTCTGGAACTGCTCCAGCAACGCCTCGGCGACGACCAGCTTGTCGCCCGCTTTCGCCTTCGCGCCTGCGCCGACGGTTTTGACTTCGAGGGCGACATAGTCGATCGCAGCCCCGGTCGCCAGCGCGCGGTTGCCGGGGATGGTCCAGGGCGTGGTGGTCCAGATGACGATGGACGATCCGACCAGCTCCTTGACCGGCGAGGCCGTCACCGGGAACCTGACCCAGATGGTGTCGGAGACGTGGTCCTCGTATTCGATCTCCGCCTCGGCCAAAGCGGTCTTCTCCACCACCGACCACATGACCGGCTTGGAGCCGCGATAGAGACCGCCATTCATGACGAACTTGCCGATCTCGGCGACGATGACCGCCTCGGCCTCGTAGGCCATGGTCAGATACGGATTGTCCCAGTCGCCCTCGACGCCGAGGCGCTTGAACTCCTGGCGCTGCACGTCAATCCATTTCTGGGCGAAGTCGCGGCATTGCTGGCGGAACTCGTTGATCGGCACCGCGTCCTTGTCCTTGCCGGCCTTGCGGTATTCCTCCTCGATCTTCCATTCGATCGGCAGGCCATGGCAGTCCCAGCCGGGGACGTAATTCGCGTCCTTGCCCAGCATCTGCTGCTGGCGGTTGATCACGTCCTTCAGGATCTTGTTCAGCGCGTGGCCGATATGGATGTTGCCGTTCGCATAGGGCGGGCCGTCATGCAGGATGAATTTCGGCTTGCCCTTGGATTGCTTGCGCAGTTCCTGGAACAGCTTCATGTCCTGCCACGATTTCAGGATCGCCGGCTCCTTGTTGGGGAGATCGCCGCGCATGGGGAAATCGGTCTTGGGCAGGAAGACGGTCGCCTTGTAATCCACGAAAACCCTCTGGTCTCAACTCACATCGTAAACTGGCCGAACTAGAACTGACCGGAACCGAGCGGGCCCGGCTTCGGCCCCTGGTACTGGGCCAGGAATTGCCGCGCCTGGTCGCAATCGGCGGCGATCTGCGCCTTCAGCTCGTCCAGGCCGGGGAATTTCAGCTCGGGCCGCAGGAAGTCCAGCATCGCCACCCGCAGGTGCCGACCATACAGGTCGCCCGAATAGTCGAACAAGTAGACTTCGAACTGGATCGCATCGCCGCCCACGGTCGGGCGGTAGCCGAGGCTCGCCACCCCGTCGATCCAGTGCGGCTGGTCGGTCTCGTCCACCGCCGCGCGCACCGCATAGATGCCGAGCTTGGGCAGCAGGTAGTCGCCCAAGGTGATGTTGGCGGTCGGGTAGCCGAGCTTGCGCCCCAGCTTCTGCCCATGCTCGACGCGGCCGGCGATTTCCCAGGCGCGGCCAAGGATCGCCGCCGCGTCCTGCGGCCGGCCGGCCTGCAGATGCTCGCGCGCCAAGGTCGAGGAATGTACAGCACCCTTGCCGTCGACCGCGGCGGAGACCGCCTCGACGCCGAAGCCGAGCTCCTGGCCCAGCGCCTTCAGGGTCTTCACGTCGCCGCTGCGGCCTTTGCCGAAGCAGAAATCCTCGCCCACCACGATGTGCGCCGCGTGCAGACTGTCGCGCAGGACCTGCGCGGCGAATTCCGGCGCCGTCATGGAGGCCAGCGCCTGGTCGAAATGCAGGCAGCAGGTGAAATCGAGACCGCTCTCCTGCTCGCGCCCCAGCCCCTGCAGCAGGCGCATCTTCAGGCGGAAGGGCGTCAGGCGGAAGGGCGGCTGGTCGGGGCGGAAGAAGCTGCGCGGATGCGGCTCGAAGGTCAGCACGCCGGCCGGGCCGCCATGCTTGCGCGCCAGCTCGAAGGCGCGGCCGATCACCGCCTGGTGGCCCAGATGCACGCCGTCGAAATTGCCGATCGCCACGGCAGCGCCGTGGCATTCAGGCGTCACCTCGTTGGGATGGCGGAACAGGCGCATGCGGGAAGTATAGCCGGAATCAGGCGGGGCGCTTCGGCACCAGGATCTGCGCCTCGCCCTCGATCACCAGGACGTCGCCGACATGGACAAGTGTGGCGAAGGTGCAGCGGCCCTTCTCCTTGTCGACCGCCGTCGCCGTGACGCGGGCGATTGCCGTGTCGCCGATCTTCACCGGCGCCTTGAACTTGAGGGTCTGGCCCAGATAGATGGCGCCCGGTCCCGGCAGTTTGGTGCCGAGCACGGCGGAGATGAAGCCGGCGGTGAGCATGCCGTGGGCGATGCGGGTCTTGAACATCGTGCCCTGGGCGAAGCTTTCGTTCAGATGCACCGGGTTGGTGTCGCCCGAGATGCCGGCATAGAGGACGATGTCAGCCTCGGTCACCGTCTTGGCGTAAACGGCCGTCGCGCCGACCTCGATTTCGTCGACATATTTGCCGCGCAGTTCCTCCGCCAGGCTCATCCCCGACCCCATCTGTTGCAGTGCGAAAACGGCCGGCACTATAGGGCGGCGGGGGTTCCAGGGGCAAGGCGGGCGCGGGCCGGGGCGGCGCCGAAATACATCCATCCGAACCTCGCATCTTGTCGAGTGACCCAAGGAGTGGTACATTACCTCAGTCGTGGAGCGGGGAATGATTCGAGGATTTCGGGACACTTGGCTTGAAGCCTTTTTCGCCACCGACAAGCAGGACCGGAGAATTCCCGCCGATTTGGCGCCGCGGCTGTTCCGAAAACTGCAGATGATCGACGATTCAACCTGCGATCTGGATTTGCGCGTTCCGCCCAGCAATCACTTTGAGAAGCTGGCCGGCGGCCTCAAGGGCTGGCATTCGATCCGTGTCAACGACCAGTGGCGGCTGATTTTCAAGTGGGACGGTGCCAAAGGCGAAGCGTCGGAGCTCTATTTGGATAACCACTCCTATCGAGGCTGATGATGTTGACAACCCGCAAGCCCGCCGGCATCGGCGAGATCCTGACCGAGGAATTCCTGAGACCCATGGGGCTGACCCAGGGGCAATTGGCGAAAGCGATGGGCGTGCCGCGCAAGCACGTCAACGAACTGTGCAACGACCGGCGCGCAGTCACCGCCGATACGGCGCTGATCCTGGCGCGGGTATTCGGCAACAGCGCCGAGTTCTGGCTGAACATCCAGCGCCGCGTCGATCTGTGGGACGCGATGAATTCGCCCAAGCGGCGCAAGCGCATCGAGCGCGCCGGGCCGATCGCGGCGTGAGCCTGCTAGCGGCGCTTGGCCTTGACCATTTCGTGACTGGTGGGATCGAATCCGGGCGGGAACCGGGTTGCGCCGTCGTATTCCGCGCCGCTGAAATCTGCGTCCCTGATCCATGCTTCCGACAAATTGGCACCTGAAAGGTTGGTGCGGCCAAGCAGGTTGTCCTTGAGGAATCGCGTCCGCACCAAACGCGCACCGGAGAAGTCGGTTTCCGCCAAGGTACAACCGCGGAACGTGCACTCCTCAAGATCGGCGCCGGCAAGACTATTTGCCCCCGCGAAGAGCCAGTAGAAATCGCTGCGCTTCATCGACGCGCCGGCAAGTGTCGCGAGCGTGAGCACGCCACCGTCGCACACGACATCGTCCAGAACGGCACCGCGAAGATCGCATTCATCCCATCTTGGGCCGCCGAGGGCGAAGCGCCATAAGACCTCGCCAGCCTGATTGCGGATCTCGCTGACCGGATGTCCGGACTTGTATTTGAGCTGTCCCACGGCCATGGCGTCACATCGCCTGGATCGGGCAGATTTCCTCGCGGCAGCGGCCTTCGTCGCAGACCCGGCAGACCTGGTCGCCTTCCCGCTTGGTGGTCACCGCGCGGTGCAGGATGGCGGCGATGGACTTGCCCAGGGCGGCGCCCTCGGCGGGGGGCAGCAGGCCGAGCAGGTCGTCGGTCACCCGGTTGCGGATCTGGTGCAGCTGGGCCGCAACGCGCCGCCCGGCTTTGGTCAGCTTCAGGCTCTGCGCGCGCTGGTCGTTCCGGGCGCGATCCTTGGCCACCAGGTCGCGCGCGACGAGCTTGTCCACGAGGCGCACCGTCGCGGAATGACTGAGCCCGATGCGGGTCGCCACCGGCTCGATGGCGGCACCCGGCTCCTGCTCGATCTGGACCAGGGCCGCCGCCGACATGGGCGAGAGGTCGAGTTCCGCCTGCCAGCGCGCCTCCACGCGGTCCTGGATCAGGACCGCGAGGGTGCCGAGCCAGTTGGAGGCCGCCGCGGCGTCCCCACTCTTTGCCTTGTCCTGTCCCATGAACTCCGCCTTTCGCGCCCATCCTGCTATTCCCGGCCCGGACGGGCAAGCCAGCGGGCAGGAAAATTCCGCTTGCTTTTTATATGCAGACTGCATACATATAATACACGCGAGCCGGCGAAACCAGAGGAAAGGTCGAAGCCATGACCGATTTCACCATCATCGAAGCGCCCTCGTCGCTGGGCCTCGGCGCGGCGGGCGTCGAACGCCTGCCCGAAGCCCTGCTGGAAGCCGGCCTCGCCCGCCGGCTGGATGCCTCGCGCCACGCCCGCCTGGCCGTGCCGCCGCGCGATCCCCGGCGCGATCCGGCGACGCAGATGCTGAACGCGCCGCGCATCCGCGATTTCGCGGTGATGCTGGCCGATCTCACCGGCCCGGTGGTGGCGCGGGGCACGTTTCCCATCGTGCTCGGCGGCGATTGCTCGATCGTGCTGGGCCCGCTGCTCGCCCTGCGCCGTAGCGGCAAGCGGAACGGCCTGCTCTTCCTCGACGGCCACACGGATTTTTACCAGCCGGAAGCCTCGCCCACTGGCGAAGCCGCCGACATGGACCTCGCGCTTGCCACCGGGCGCGGGCCGAACATCGTCAGCGATATCGAAGGGCTGCGCCCGCTGGTGCGCGACGAAGATGTGGCGGTGCTGGGCTTCCGCGATGCCGCCGAGGCGGCACACCACGGCAGCCAGCCTTTGCCGCCCGCCATCTTCGCCCAGGACCTCGCGGCCTTGCGCCGGAAGGGTGCTGCAAGCGCGGTACGCGAGTCCCTCGCCAGGCTGACGCGACCGGATCTGGAGGGATTCTGGATCCATCTCGACCTCGACGTGCTCGACGATGCGCTCATGCCGGCGGTGGATTACCGGCTGCCGGACGGGCTGTCCTTCGAGGACCTGGAAACCATCCTGCGCGCCGCCCTGCGCAGCGGCCGGGCGCGCGGCATGACGGTCAGCATCTTCAACCCCGCGCTGGACCGCGATGGAAGTATCGCCCGCGCCGTGGTGGAAAGCCTCGGCCGCGCCTTGGCGCCGTCGCCGGACGCGCGGCTGGAGCTCTGCGCCCAGCGGCAGCGACGCATGGGATTAGCGGCGCCGACGCTGCGCTGGGCGTGAGAGCGCTTCACGCCCTATATTCGCCCGTCATCCCGGGCTTGCCCCGGGATCCACGGTGCCGCCGCACGACCCTCACGGAGTCACGCTGGCCCTTGCGACTGCGACATGGATCCCGGCGCTCGCTGCGCTCGGCCGGGATGACGAGATGATGGTGCTACCTAACGAACACGCGCAGCTTGTCGCGGATGGCGGCTTCGAGCTTCTGGTCGAGTTCGCGCATGGCGCTTTCGGTCATCTGGAACCAGATTGCCTCGCGCTGGTTGAGGGTCATGTTCTCGGCCACCGTCTGGCTGCGCGTGGCGCTGGCTTCCGCGCTGCCGGTCGTCAGCAGCAGCGGGTTGCCCAATTCCAGACGCACGGCGATCCTGAGGTCGTAGCGCTGCGACTGCTCGGTCTTGAAGACCTGGGTGAGGCCGGTCGAACGCGGCAGGTCGGTCTCGATCGCGGAGGCGTCCAGGATGGTGTAGGTCGCCATGCCGCGCTCACCCACCGCGCGCAGCACGTCGCGGCCCCAGGCCGTTGCCACGTCGAGCGGCTTCTGCGGGAACAGGTGATCGACGTTCGGCGCCTGGCCCGGCGCCTTGTAGGCCTGGACGATCTCGATCTGCGCCACGTCGAGGCGGAGCTGCGGCCGGTCCTGGAAGGTGAGCGTGGCGAAGGTCTGGCGCTTCGGCGGGGTGTCGCAGGCCGACGCGAGAAGCGCGGAGGACGTCAGGAGAAGGAATTCGCGCCGACGCATGTTCATGACACTCCGCTGTTCATCGCACACTCGTTCGTCACCCCGGACTTGTTCCGGGGTCCATGCCTCAACCGTTCGTGCGGCGGACAAATGGGCCCCGGCTCGGAGGCCGGGGTGACGATTGTGGGGTGGGAACGGCGTGCGTCAATAGGCACGAAAGGGTGACGATTGTGCTGTGGGGAGAACACGCGTCAATGGGCGGTGAAAAGGGGGACCGGCGGCGGCGCCTTCAATTCCCCCTCAGTTCTGCGGCACGAAATCGCTGACCGGGAAGTCATATCGCGCGTTGCAGAACTCACACGTGACCTGTAGCTGCCCGTCGATCTGCAGATCGGCGAGCTCTTCCGCGCTCATCGCCTTCAGCACCACCTCGACGCGGTCGCGCGAGCAGCGGCACTTGGCCTGCACGCCCTGGGCCGCCTGGGCGCGCACGCCGTCCTCGTGGAACAGGCGGTAGAGGATGTCGGTGGCCGGCACGTCGGTATCGAGCAATTCGCGGTCGGTGCAGCTCGCCATCAGGATGAAGGCGCGGCGCCAGGCGTCGTCGGCCACCTCCGCCGCCATCTCGGTTACGTTCTCCTGCGGCAGGCGCTGCAGCATGATGGCGCCGGCGCGCCAGCCCTCCTCGGCGCGCGTCGCCGCCACCTTGAAGCCGGCCTGCAGCTGCTCCGACTGGCGGAAATAATGGTGCACGCACTCGCTCAAGGTGGCGCCGTCCAGCTCGACGATGCCCTGGTAGCGGTCGGTGTGGCTGCCCTGGTCGACGGTGAAGGCGAGGTAGCCTTTGCCATGAAGACGGGGCAGGCTCGCCTCCTTCAGCGGGATCGCCGCCACCTTGTCCTTGTCGAACTGGGCATAGCCGCGCATGGCGCCGGCGCTGGTCAGATCGACCACCATCAATTTGACCGGCCCGTCGCCGGAGGTCTGCAGGGTGAAGACGCCCTCGTATTTCAGCGCCGCGGCGAGGGCGGCGGCGAGCGCCATCATCTCGGCCAGCAGCCGCGCCACCGCATCGGGGTAGTCGTGCTGGCGGATGATGCGGTCGGCCACGTCCGAGAGCCGCACCAGCCGCCCGCGCACGCCGTGGCCTTCGATCGAGAAGGGCTGGATGAAATCGCGGGAATCGCCCGCCGGGAGTCCTGTGTGCATGGTCTGGAGAATCTAAATCCCTAAGCGAGTCTGCTGCAACCGCCCCCTCACCCTATCCCTCTCCCTCGAGGGGAGAGGGAACCCGCGGCGGGATAGAGACTCCAAGCCCCTCTCCCCTTGAGGGAGAGGGGTTGGGGTGAGGGGTAACAGCGTTTCGGTGTTAGATGGGTGAGCGCCGGCTGCCTGTCAAATCTTCCCGAAGCACCACAGCAAAATGCCCTGCTGCGCATGCAACCGGTTCTCCGCCTCGTCCCAGACCACGCTTTGCGGGCCGTCGATGACGCTTTCGGTCATCTCCTCGCCGCGGTGCGCCGGCAGGCAGTGCTGGAAGATGGCGCCGGGCTTGGCGAGGCTCATCAGCCGGTCGTCGACCTGGAAGGCGCGCAGCATGTTGTGGCGGTCGCTGGTATCGGCGTCGCCCATCGAGACCCAGGTGTCGGTGACGACGCAATCGGCGCCCTCTACCGCGCGGGCGGGATCGGCGACGAGGTTGACCTTGCCGCCCCTGGCCTTGGCCCAGTCGACCACGTCCTGCGGCGGCATCAGCATCTCGGGGCAGGCGACGTTCAATTCGAAATCGAACATCACCGCCGCCTGGATCCAGGAGGTCGCCATGT
>Ga0268299_1000910_pt1 | contig 70239 bp, 63 predicted proteins | sample NOBtaG_FD_193484 | JGI IMG/M metagenome (GOLD analysis project Ga0268299, IMG submission 193484) | Activated sludge microbial communities from bioreactor in Nijmegen, Gelderland, Netherland - NOB reactor | ecosystem: Engineered > Bioreactor > Aerobic > Activated sludge | place: Netherlands... | reverse complement strand
ACCGAGACCGAATCAATCGAAGTGATCGTGGGCGGATTGGGCAACGGAAGCGGGATCGTGAGCGAGTCTCGACAGCCATTCACATCGCTGACGGTAACCGTGTAAGTCGCCGGGCCAAGGTTCGTCAGGTTAGGCAGTGCCGGCAACACAGCGGGTGGGTTTGCACTCCAGGAGTAGGTGTAGTTGGGCGTGCCACCGTTGCCGGCCACGGTAATCGAACCGGTTGTCGGCATTAGGCACGTGGGGTTGTTTTGGGAAACCAATGTCAAGTCGAGCACGGGAGGGTCAACCAACGTGAACGTTGCCTCAGCCGAACAACCGGAGATCAGGTCGAGCGCGATCAGGTCGTACATTCCGGCGGGCAGTCCCGAAAAATCGGTCATGTTGTTCACGTTGACTGCCGAGGAGCCGGGCGGAGTGGGATCCCAAAAGAACAGGATCACTGGATTGGCAAAGGCCGGATTAGCATTGATCTCGGCCTGAATGGAGCCGTTCGACAATCCAAAGCAGCTCGGATCAAACACAGCAATAGTGTCTATTTTGACCTCGCGGGCGCTGGTCACTTGGACACAGGTCGGATGTACGTACGTGCAACCGTTGGCGTCCGTTATTGTGACACGGTAGCATCCGGGCAGTTTTCCGGAGAGCACAAACGGGTTGCCGGAGCCGGCATCGTCCGGATTGAACGTTCCCGGCACACCGGTTGGTGAATATTCCCAGAAATACAGGTATTCGCTGCCCGCAGCGCCTGGGGTGCCGCCGGAAGTGGTAGCCGTGATGGATCCGTCGGCAACACCGGGGCAGGAGGCAGGCGTCGTCTGGACATCCAGCATCAATGCCGAAGGCTGGCTGAGCGTTCCGGCAGCCACTTGAGTGCAGCCCGTTCCGGTATCGGTAACCGTCACACTGTACCCACCGGCCGGTATCCCCGAAATGGTTTGCGTACTCTGCGGAGGCATGGTGTTCCATAGGTAGGTAAAATTCGGGCCGGGGTTTGGTATGAGCACGCCGTCCACGGTCACATCAGCCCGAAGGGAGCCGTTGGATGCGCCATTGCATGTGGGCGATTGCAGGACGGAAAGCGTAGCGCCGAGGCTTGGGATGTTCACATTGAGCGTCTGACAAACTTGGACTCCGAAGCCATTTTGGTCGGTCACACAAATTTCCCAGCAGCCTTCGGGTACCGGCAGCGTGAGGATGGTATCGGCACTATTGGATACAACCAGCCCGCCTACCGCACCGGCGCATGTACTCCAAACGATTTCGTAAGGGGCAGAGCCTCCTGAAATAATCACCCCGAGGCTCGCCGTGTTATTACAATTGGGCGCATCCACGAACGTCTCGATCACCAACGGGATAAAGTCCACACAAACAGAGCCGGTGTCCACGGTTACGGCCAATTCACCGCCAAAGGCATCGTCCATAGTGACGAGGGACGGGAAACTGACGATGTCCAGGCCGGAACACGAGCCGAGCGGCGCCAGCACGTTGAAGCAGATTTCGAAAAAAACATCGTCGTCGGGCACGGAAGTACCGTTCGGGTTTGCAAAATCCGAGTACACCACGCCAAGAAATCCGTCCAACACGTTGTTTTCGTTCAGGTTGCCGTTGGCAGAGCCGAACGGAACGATTGCCGGATTCGGGTTTTGGATACCGGCATAACTCAATACGGTGGGATCCCATACCAGCGAAAACGATGCGCCAAGGATATTGTCGAAATTGTTGACGGTGACCGGCACACAAATCTGTGAACCGGGCGGGGCTATCAGATCGGGCATGGAGATGACGACATTGTCCAAAGGGTTACAACCAACCATATTCATTTGGAACGTATGCCCGCAACTTTTTCCGTCTTCTATGACAACCGTATATGTCCCAGGCTGGGGCACGGAAAAGATGACGTCCGTAAAGTGGGTGATCTGCGCGGGCGGCGTGTAAATCAACGCCCTGACGGTTGGATCATTGGTCAAGAATATAGAGACTGTATAAGTGGCGTTCAAATCCCACTCCGGGTAGCCGCCGCGCACGCGGAACTTGCCCTTGCAGTCGTCGTTGAAATTGGTGACGATGCTGACCGCGTCCACCGGCTTGAGGTAAACCACGGAAAAGGCATCGGCGATGTTTACGTCCACGCATCCGGATTCGAGCAGGCCTGCCGCATAGTCGGTGATCGTGATCGGTGCAAAATTGACCAAGCACGGACTGCCGTTGCAAAAGAACGGCGCGTTCAGGATGCCGCCGGTATTAAAAAACATGTGGTCGCCACTCGGAGGGGCCAAAGGGCCCGATGTGGACCAGAAGCCCGTACCGGCAGCACCTGGCCACAGGCATGGGTCGCCAAGCACGGCCATTTCGTCGCCGTTTCCGGTGGGTGGGCACTGGTAAAATGCATATGCAATGCCCGGAGGAGTGCTCGGGTCGGGATCCATGAACATCGCGTCGCCGTTGTGGTTTACGAGCATGGAGTCGCCAAAGCAGAGAAAAATGGTGTCTGGAACGTTGTCGTTGCTCTGTCCGATGATCGGGCCGAACGTGAACGTGCCCGCGGAGCAGGCCGCATCCGGCACGGGTTGAAGGTTGGATTTTGGCGGTGCGAGTTTGATGAGCGTCGGGACTTGGGCGAATGCGTTAATTGCCGAAAAGCAAAAAAGCAACGGGATTAGAAGTTTGTACATGCGGACGAAAATTGGAAAGGTTGATGGATAGGATCGGCACGGGCACGGGATTAAGTAGCCATAAGATTCAATGCCAATCTAATTTGCTGTTAGTCAAAGCCGTTTTAACATTTGGAAGTTCGGGCTTTGCTTTTTGACACGGGTGTTTCAAAAATCGGACGCAAAAGTAGGCAAACACCGCGCATTCGATGGGGCCGGGGCCGTAATAATTGTTGGTACGGTCGGAATTCGGTAAGAGGCGGCGCCAAAACGCGATGTTTAACTAAATTATTGCCGAGACGCTTCTCTTACCCTTCCCACACCCTGCCATTGAGCACGACCGTATCTGTCGGATCGCTTCCAAAGGAGTATGGAAGTTGCGCCACCGAGGCCAGAGGTTTCGAAATGAACAGGTTGGCTTTTTTTTCCACTGCGATGCTGCCGTATTCTCCCTGAAGTTCGATGGACCGCGCGCCGTTCAGGGTGGCCGCGTTGATGGCCTCCTCGGGCAGCATGTTCATTTTGATACAGGCCAATGACACCACGAAAGCCATGCGGCCCGATGGGGATGAACCGGGATTGTAATCCGACGCCAGCACTACAGGCAGGCCGGCGTCAATCAGCCGGCGGGCCGGGCCGTACGGAATGCCGAGAAAAAACGAACAGCCCGGCAACAGGGTCGGCAAGGTGGTGCCAGCACGCAATGCGGCAATCTCGGCGTCGCCGGTGTGCTCCAGGTGGTCCACTGAAATGGCTCGATTGGCCACGCCGACCTGCACGCCTCCGGAGTAGTCCAGTTCGTTGGCGTGAATTTTCGGTTTCAGTCCGTGCGCCCAGCCCGCCTGCAAAATGCGTTCGGTTTCTTCCACCGTGAAAAAACCGCGGTCGCAGAATACGTCGCAGTAGTCGGCCAGCCCCTCCTCGGCCACACGCGGGATCATTTGTTGCACCACCAAGTCCACATATTCCTGTCGGCGGTGTTTGTATTCCGTTGGAATGGCGTGAGCGCCGAGGAACGTGGCTTTGATGGGGATCGGGCTGACAGCCTTTAGTCGGCGGACGACCCGCAATATTTTTAGTTCGCTTTCCACGCTCAGCCCGTACCCGCTTTTGATCTCGATGGCTCCGGTGCCAAACCGGATCACCTCGCGCAAGCGCTGCCAAGCATCCTCGAACAGTTTTTCCTCCGGGGTTTGGCGCAGACGCTGCGCCGAATTCAGGATGCCGCCGCCGTTTCGGGCGATCTCTTCGTAGGAAAGCCCCCGGATGCGGCCTACAAACTCCTCCTCCCGGGTGGCGGCAAACACGAGGTGCGTGTGCGAATCGCACCACGACGGGAACACCATTCGCCCCGTGGCATCCAGGATTTTGTCGGCGCGTTCCGGACAGTCGGCCATGGGGCCAAACGCGGCGATGCGGTCGTTTTCCAGTAATAGATAGGCGTCGTGCAGGACAGGCAGATCGGCCATATCGGCGCCTGCGGCAACCGGTCGCGGCTTGGTCTCGGCCTGCACGAGGGTTTTGATGTGGCGAATGAGTAGGTTGGGCATAATGCGGAAATCGGTTTGCCCGCCGAATAGGCGAGCGTTGAATGCTCCTAATGCGAAACCGAAAGCCCCGAAGGGGCTATATGTTTATAGATAAACAATGACACGGGAGTCAACCCTGAAAGGGTTGTATGTCAGAACGTTACTCGAACATAAAACCCTTTCGGGGTTCTCGGGCGTACCATATTTCAATTCTATAAACATATAGCCCTTTCAGGGCTTGGCCTGTGAATTATACGAAGTCAACGCTCGCCTGAAAAGACAGTTGAACGAGATTCCGCTCTGGATTAGCCGGAGCGGGAGGAAGTGCAAAACTATGTACTTTTGTCCGCCCGGACATTTTTTGCTCCGCTACAGAAATTGCGATTCTTTTTATGAAAAAAAATCTGCTGACCCTGCTTAGTCTCGCCCTGATTGCCGCATCCTGCGATTCCGAAACCAAGTGCAAGTACAAACCCGAGCCGATCTTCGGTCCCGACCTGCCGCATGTCACGCAGTATAATTTTGAAAAAGAGGGCAACCAGTCGCTGGAAAGCCTGCTGCTCGACACCGGCACCCTCGTGGAGGTAGGCCAGGATGTGTGCAGCAACACCCGCCAGGAGTTTCGATTCACGGTTCAGGGCGATTTCAGGCAGTATGCCGATTCAACCTGGCTCCGGGAAGCGGTTCGCCAGATGGTTTTCCTGAGCAGTTTTTCGCCTGCGCAGGCACCGCTCCGTACCTGGGCCGATGTGCTCGAAGAAACTCGTCCGCAAATGCGTCTCGGTGAGGAGAAGGAAATCCAGCCCGGCATCTCGATTCGGGTGGACCGCGTGGTCAGTCCGGAACAAAGCGCGTTGCTGGTGATTCTTTCCAGCACAGAGTGAGAAGGAGCTACGCTTTTTCGAGCGTCAGCCCGAACGTGGAGCCTTGGCCGACATTGCTGCGCACGTTGATGGTCTGCTTGTGCGCCTCCATGATGTGTTTGACAATGGAAAGTCCGAGGCCGGTGCCGCCGACATCGCGGGAACGGCTTTTGTCCACGCGGTAAAAACGGTCGAACACGTGCGGCAAATGTTCTGGCTGGATGCCGATGCCGTTGTCGCTCACTTCGAGCAGGAGGTAGGCGTCCATGTCGTAGAAACTGACCTTGGTGGTACCGCCCTCGCGCCCGTACTTGATGGAATTGTGTACCAGGTTGATGAGCACCTGCCGGATTGTTTCCTTGTCGGCGCGTACGCGGAAATGCTGGTTGGCGCCCTCCTTGTAGGTCAGGCGGATATGCCGCTCGCGGGCCTTCATCTCCAAGTCGGAAAAAACCTCGTCGGTGAGTTCGCGGATGTCGAACTCGCGCAGGTCGAGGATCATTTGGCCCGCTTCGAGTTTGTTGATCGTCTCCAAATCTTCTACGATGGCCTCCAGCCGGTCGGCATTTTTGGCGGCACGCTGGAGATATTTGAGGTTCACCTCGGGGTCGTTCAGGGCGCCGTCGAGCAGGGTGTGGATGAAGCCCTGGATGTTGAAAATGGGCGTTTTGAGTTCGTGCGACACGTCGCCGATGAACCTGCGGCGGTAGGCGGCGAGTTTCTCCAGCGCTTCCAGTTCGCGGGTTCGTTCCTCGGCCCATTGGTCCACTTCGTTGTCCACCTCATCGAGGATGTTGCCGCTCATGTTCATTTTGCCGGCCTTGAAATCCGTGGTCAGTTTGTGCCGGTGGATGACTTTGTAGATCAGTTTGATCTTGCGGTAGATGTAGTACCGGATAAAAAAATAGTTGGCCAAAAAACTGATCGTGAACACGACCACGAACACGACCACCAATCCCCAATTGGAAATGTCCACCCCCTCGCTGGCCTTGCTGACGGCAAACAGGATGAGCGCCACGATTGCCGAAGAGGTAAAAGCGGTGAGCAGGGCGAGCTGTTGCGGACTTTGGTTTTTGAACCGTGGCGTCATGGTCAGTTTTAAGGGGGGCAAAGATAGCGGGGCGCGCGTCGGTTCGGCCCTAAAATTCAAATTTGTAGCCAATGCCTTTCATGGTTTTGATGTACCGCTCGCCGAGGCGCTCGCGGAGTTTGCGGATATGCACATCTATGGTGCGGGTGCCGACGATCACGTCGCTACCCCAGATTTTGTCAAAAATTTCCTCGCGGGTGAACACGCGACCGGGCTTGGAGGCCAACAGCCACAGGATTTCGAATTCCTTTTTGGGCAATTCGATGGCCTTTTCGCCTCGAAACACCAGCACCTTGAGCCGGTCAATGACAAGGTCGTGGGCGTGTATGGCCTCTTGTTCCTCGTCATTTTGGCGGCTGGACCGGCGGAGCAGCGCGTTGATCCGGCTGATGAGCACGCGCGGTTTGATTGGCTTGGTGATGTAGTCGTCGCCGCCCACGTCAAGTGCGGTGATCTGGGAAAAATCCTCGTCGCGGGCGGTCAGGAACGCAATGGGCGTATGTTCGAACAGTTTGTTCTTGCGGAGAATGCGGCAGGTTTCGACGCCGTCCAGTTCGGGCATCATGATGTCGAGCACGATCAAGTGCGGCTTTTCCCGCTCTGCCATCTGGAGCGCTGCCCTGCCGTCGTTGGCCGTAACCACATCGTACCCCTCCTTGCGCAGGTTGTATTTCAAAAACTCCAGAATATCCGGCTCGTCGTCCACGATCAGGATTTTTTTTGCCGGCTGGTTTTCCCTCATACTTTTTCTTTGATGCAAAGGTAGCACCCAGTTTATTTGTTCAGATTTGAAGTCAGGTTTAAGTGTATGTTAAGTTTGAGTGACGCTTCGAGAAAAAAGAAAACTTCCTGACACACCAATGCCCTACCTTAGCGCCCCGTAACAAATCAAACTTGCGATGACGAAATATATCTTTGTTACGGGCGGCGTTACCTCTTCGCTCGGGAAAGGCATTCTATGTGCCTCATTGGCCAAACTCCTCCAGGCACGCGGCTTTTCGGTAACCATTCAAAAATTCGATCCCTACATCAACGTGGACCCCGGCACGCTCAACCCCTACGAGCACGGAGAATGCTATGTGACCGACGACGGCGCCGAAACCGACCTCGACTTGGGTCACTACGAGCGCTTTCTGAACACGCCTACCTCCCGCGCCAATAACGTGACTACCGGCGCCGTGTACCAAACCGTCATCAACAAGGAACGCGCCGGCGACTACCTCGGCAAAACCGTGCAGATCATCCCGCACATCACCGACGAGATCAAACGCCGCATGCTCCTGCTCGGCCAGACGGGCCAATACGACATCGTGATCACCGAACTGGGCGGCACCGTGGGCGACATCGAGTCGCTGCCCTACGTCGAGTCCGTCCGCCAGGTGCGCTGGGAACTGGGCCGTGACAACTGCCTCGTCATCCACCTTACCCTCGTGCCCTATCTGCGGGCGGCCAAGGAACTCAAGACCAAGCCCACCCAGCACTCCGTGAAGGAACTGCTCAGCCTCGGCGTGCAACCCGATGTGCTGGCCTGTCGCACCGAGCATCCGTTGAGCACCGACATCCGCCGCAAACTCGCGCTGTTCTGCAACGTGGAAATGTCGTCCGTGATCGAAGCGATTGACGCCGACAGCATCTACGATGTGCCTTTGCTGTTGCTCAAAGAACGTCTCGACGCCGTGGTCATTTCCAAACTGCACCTCAGCGACCGCCGGGAACCCGACCTGAGCACCTGGAAAACATTTTTGGGCAAACTAAAAAATCCCCTGCACGAGGTCAGTATCGGCCTCATCGGTAAGTACAACGAACTGCCGGACGCGTACAAGTCCATCTACGAATCGTTCGTGCACGCGGGCGCGGTGAACGAGTGCAAGGTGCGCGTGGTGCCCATCCATGCCGAGGAACTGGAGGGCAACTACAAGGACGTGAGCAAGTTGTTGTCGCCGCTCCACGGCATCCTCGTGGCTCCGGGCTTCGGCGAGCGCGGCATCGAGGGCAAGTTGCTGGCCATCCGGTACGCCCGAGAGAACAACGTGCCGTTTTTCGGCATTTGCCTCGGCATGCAAACGGCCTGTGTGGAGTTTGCCCGCAATGTGCTCGGCCTCGCCGGCGCCGCCTCCACCGAGGTGGACCGCAAAACCCCGCACCCGGTCATTGACCTGATGAACGAGCAAAAAAAGATCACCAAAAAGGGCGGCACCATGCGCCTTGGGGCATTTCCCTGCGTGCTGGAGAAAAAGTCAAAAGCCCATACAGCCTACGGCGAAACGGAAATCACCGAGCGCCACCGCCACCGCTGGGAGTTCAACAACGCCTACCTGGAGCAATTCAAGCAGGCCGGCATGGAGCCGTCGGGCATCAACCCGGACACCAACCTCGTGGAAATCATGGAACTGAAAAGCCACAAGTGGTTCGTGGGCGTGCAGTTTCACCCCGAACTGAAAAGCACCGTGGAGCGGCCGCATCCGCTGTTCGTGGAGTTTGTGCAGGCGTGCATGGCGGGGGTTTGAGGGTTTCGGGTTGGAAGGTTTCGGGTTTGGACAATTTCCCCGCCAAACCTCCGCGACGCATGTTTGCGCCCGCTCCGTTTGTCATCTCGAAGAGAACCGTCCGCTCTACGAAGCCCGGGCACATAAGAGGCAGAGGAGATATTGGTCGCAGAAATTAAAAGCCGTTTCCCGTCCAAAATTGCCCAAAAGCAAGGCTAAAATTCGATTCCTTTTGGATGTTCATGTTCACCGAGCCGTAATCACTACGGCCCCTGCCTGAAAAAACCTTCCAGTTCCTCCCGCCGCTGCCGCGACACGGGCACCGCCGTCCCACCCTGAAGCACAACAGCCGCGCTGTCGCCTTTTTCCAGTTTTTGGATGTGCGCCGTGTTCACGATGTGCGACTGGTGCACGCGCAGGAAACCGGGCTGCGGCAGCATTTCCTCGTATTCCTTTAGGTTGCGGGCATCCAGGTGGCGCTCGCCGGACGTGAGGTAAACAAAACTGTAATTGCCGCAGCTCTCGATGTGCCGGATTTCGGGCACGGGGGCGAACACCAGCCCTTTGCCGGTGCGCAGGGTGATGCGGTTCAGGCTTTTACTTTCCGTGGCGCGGAGCAGTTCGGTCAATTGCTCCTGTATTTGTTTGGTGTGGCGGTTTTGCTGTGCTTTGCGGACGGCCGCCACCAAATCGCCCAGGTCCACAGGTTTGAGCAGGTAGTCAATCGCGTTGTACCGGAAGGCGCGAACGGCAAAGTTGTCGTGCGCAGTTGTGAAAACGACCTGGAAATTTAGCGCGGTCGCGCGGTCGAGCAGGTCGAAGCCGGTGCCGTCGCCCATTTCCACGTCGAGCAGAATCAGGGTGGGGTTGGTTTTTTGGATCAGGTAGAGCGCCTCTCCTACACCACCGGCCTCCCCGGCGATGCTCAGGTCGGGGCACTCGTGCTTCAGGATGTTGCGCACGAACGTGCGAGCACCCGGCTCATCGTCCACGATCAGTATCCTAAAATCCATCTGTTCCGGAGCGGTAACAATTTTCAATATGGGTAGATATGCGCTCAAATGTATTTCAGTTTTAGCAATTCGTCCAATATCCGGTAGGTTTGTAATTTGTTACCATCATGGAAGCCAAACATTACCTTGTATTTTGCGCGCTATTGCTGGTCTTGCCCCTGTCCGCGATTGCCCAACGCCTGGCCTGGCGGAACTACACTACCGACCACGGGCTGCCCGGCAACGACGTGTACGACATGCTGCAGGATCGCCACGGCTACCTCTGGTTCGCCACCGATCAGGGTATTTGCCGGTTCAACGGCTACGATTTTTACCAACCCGTGGACACAAGCGCCCAACGCGGCAGCGAGGCGTTCACGCCTGTCGAGGACGCCCAGGGCAGGATTTGGTTTACCCGCCTGGAAGGCTCCGTTTGGTTGATCGAAAACGATACAGTTCGTGCGTGGAAGCACAACGCCATGATGGAGACCTTTCGGAAAAATTATAAGCCGGTCGAGAATATAGCCATCGGCACGGACGGGACGGTTTATATGGGCGTTTTCAACCTTGGCTTGTTGGCCGTCCGGGCTGATGGAGCGATTACGGCCTTACCCGAGACCAATGCCAATTTTTTTGTTTTTGCAGAAACCGACGGTTCGCTCGTTTTCGCTACTGCGCTGGCCAAAACCAATACGGGGCTGCCCGTCGCTGACATGGTGAGGCGTTATAAGTATGATGTATTGCATTGGAAAAAAGGAAAAGTCGAGCGCTTGGACAAGCGCCTGCAGTTTGGCCATCACCACCAGTCGGAGCGGAGCATCTGGAAACTGCGGAACGGAGACCTGCTACTGGCCGGCCTCGGCAGCCTGTCCCTGCTGCGAAACGACAAGATCGTCTGGCAGCGAAAAAGGACCTTTCAAGCCCTGAAAATCAAACAAATCCCGACGGGTGATATTTTGGTCGCCGTGTACCACGGAAACAGGCCTGGCCTGCACCTGTTCACCACTCTGGAACATTTACGGCAGAATAACAGCCGCAACCTTCTGCCCGACAAGCGGGTCTCCGATGTGTATTCCGATCCCATGGGCGGATGGTGGGCAACCACCTTGGGCGCAGGTGTTTTTTACTGCAAAAACCCGGGAATAGAAATTTTTGACTCCAGCACCGGGTTGCCCTCCGACGAGGTGACCTGCCTGGCCACAGACGGTAAAAGAACGATTTTTGCCGGTCTACAGCCATCCGACATTGTGGCCATTGATGGGGAAAGCAGCAAAATCAAACGTTTGCCGCGCCCGCCGTTGATTTCCCAAGGCGCCCAGACACTCTTTTTTGACAGGTTCCGCCAACGGTTGTGGTGTAGCGACAAACTGGCATTCCTTGAAAAAGACAAATGGGTGACTACAGAAGCCCTTGCCAAATCCATCGCTCCAGGTTCAGGTGGTGCCCTTTGGACCAGCAGCGCCCACGGATTTTTCCGAACGGATGCGCATACCGGAATGACGGAGCGCTTTGGCCGACCGGACAGCCTGCAAAACTTCGAGCGCACCTTTTCGGTAGTCGAAGATCGAAAAGGAAAGATTTGGGCAACTACCCAGTCCGGCCTTAGGCTTTGGAAAAACGGGCGTTTTGAGCTGCCGCCCCTGGAACATCCAATGCTGCGTTTTCAGCCGCGGCACCTTGCCTTGCTGTTCGACGGCGGTATGGCTGTCGGTTTGAGAGCCGGAGGTGTGCTGCTACAGGATCGGTCCGGGCACATTTCCTACCTAAACCAGGACTACGGGCTGAGTTCAGGTGCCGTGACCAAATTAGTGGCTGTTTCCGGCGTAAGAGTCTTTGTTTGTTCAAATAACGGATTGAACCGGTTGACCCGTTTTCGACCCGACGAAAAGTGGCATATTGAAGTGATTAGTACCAAACAGGGGCTACCGTCCAGCCAGGTAAATGACGCCGTCATGCTTGGCGGATACATTTGGGTGGCTACAAGCAAAGGGCTGGCCCGCTACCGGGAAGGCATGGCCACCGCTCCAATGCCCCCGCCGGTTTTGGAAAAACTATTAGTCAACAACCAACAGGTTGCCATCAAACCGAACCTGCGCCTGGCGCACGACCAGAACAACCTGACGCTGCGCTTTTTTGCCCTGCACTACCGCTCGGAAGGCGATATTCGATACCAATACCGGCTGCTGGGCGCGGAGGATGCCGCATTTGTCCGCACCCATGAACGCGAGGTGAACTTTGCGAACCTGGCTCCGGGGAAATACATCTTCGAAGTGCAGGCTCAAAATGAGTCCGGCCAATGGGCCGAACGCACGCGCTGGTCGTTCGTGGTGCGCGCCGCCTGGTGGCAAACGCCCTGGTTCTGGGCGGCGCTGGCATTACTGACTGCTGCAGGCCTGCGCCTCTGGTACCTGCGCCGCCTGCGCGAAAACCGGGAGGAGGCTGCTGTGCGGGAGAAAATCCGCGATCTCGAAGCGGCGGCCCTGCGGGCGCAAATCAACCCGCATTTCATTTTCAACTGCCTCGGCAGCATCCAGCATTTCATTTCTGAAAACGATGCCGCTTCCGCCACCCGCTACCTCAGCCGTTTCGCCCGACTGGTGCGCCTGGCCCTGCACGGCTCGGTGGATGGGCGGCACAGCCTGCGCGATGAAATGGACATGCTGGACAATTATCTGTCCCTCGAGCGCATGCGATTCGGGAACGCGTTTGTGTTCAGCGTCGAGGCCGACCCTGCGCTGGAGTCCGACGCTATTTTTCTTCCGCCCATGCTGGTGCAGCCCTTTGTGGAAAACGCCCTGCTGCACGGCATGAAAAACAAGTCGGAAGGGGGCCGTATTGCGGTCGCGTTTGCCCTGGACGGAAACACCCTCGTGGTGACGGTGACGGACAACGGCCCCGGATACGGCGGCCTGCACCGCAAGTCGGACGGCGCCGAGCCGGGCCGCAAGTCGGTCGGCATGATGCTCACGCAACGCCGGTTGGAGGCCCTGGCTACATCGCCGGGGCGCGATACCTTTTCCATCGAGCCGATACACGACGCTGCGGGCAACGGATGCGGTACGCGGGTGGTGTTGCGGGTACCGGTGGGGTGAAAGCCCGGAAATAAATGTGGACAAAAGGATTGCCAAGGGCAATTTCTGCACATACTTTTGCAAAAAATCTGATCAGGATCGGTATGCAAGCGATTGACAAAAAGTTGCTAAAATCTGCCCTTGAGGAAATGTTGGCCGAACGAAACCCGGAACTGGGGCGCGTACTGGAAGAACTATTGATCAAGATTTTGTCGGCCAAGTCCGTAACAGATCGAGAGGCCATTCTGGACATGGGGGAAGTTCGCCGGAAATATGCGCTGCGGCGTGAGGCATTTGTGCCCCTGCACCAGATTTTTGGAGATGCCCCGCCTGCCGCCGATCTTGTAAAAATACTGCACAAGTGACCTCATGGACTTTGTTCTCGATACCAATATCCTAGTTCACTTTATCCGCAGCGATACCTATATCCGTCAATTGGATGAACGATTCTCTTTGTTTTCACCAGAGAACGCTGCTTTTATTTCCCTTGTCTCCGTTGGAGAAATTCGCTCGCTCGCCTTTTAACTAAACTGGGGGGAAGGAAAAATCCGGCGGATGACTCTTTTTTTGCATGCGCTCAATCCTTTCCCGGTCGAAAGCGAAGAAATTGCGACTGCATTTGCCGACTTGGACGCGTTTAGCCAATGTGCTCACCCCTTGCATCCGGCTCCCACAGGAATGTCCTCCCGAAATATGGGCAAAAATGATCTTTGGATAGCGGCCACCGCTATGTTGTTCAACGCCACCTTGTTGACCACGGATGCCGACTTTGAGCACCTCTCCCCACATTTCATCAAAGTCGAAAGGGTCAGGTTCTTACCGGAGTAATGCGGTCTTTACCGAATCCCACCATTTTCCCACCGAATCCCACTATTCAGTTTGCGTGACCATCGAGGGCATGCACATTTGTTGCAAGCGGCAATATTCCCCGCCTGAACAAAAAAGCAAACTGAACCGGAACCATGACCGCCACCTACGACGCGCTCAACTCCAATCTGCCGCGCGACAATACGATAGACTCGCAGCAGGCCCGTTCTGAAAAAGAAATTATCCTTGCGATTCGGGAATTCGCCGTCGAAGATCGGGCCAAAAGTTGGTTTGTTACAGCGAGCACGCTTTTGTTGCTGATCCTGTTATTCGTTGGCAGTACCTGGTTGCCCAATGTTTACGCCCGGCTCATTTGCAGCCTTTCTTCTGCCTTCGTATTCGTGCGCATGTTCGTGATTTACCACGATTTCCTGCATCGCGCCATCCTTCAAGGCTCGAAACTGGCAACGGCGATTTTCACGCTCTTCGGCCTTTTTGCCCTGATACCCGTGAGCATCTGGGAGCGCTCGCACAACCACCACCACAGGTACAATTCAAAATTAGTAAACGGAGACATCGGTCCATACCCGATCATGACCAAGGCGCAATATCTGGCTTCGGACAGAAAGACCCGGTTTCGTTATCTGATAGCCCGACATCCGGCGACAATCCTGCTGGCATATTTCACGATATTCTTGTACGGAATGTGCCTACAGCCTTTTTTTAAAAGCCCGGCCAGGCACTACGATTGCCTCATTTCCCTGCTGGTACACATCCTGTTCGGGGCGTTTTTGGTGTCTATCGGAGGGGTGCAGGCATTCGTGCTCACGCTATTCCTGCCGCTGAATATAGCATTTGTCCTCGGCGCCTACCTGTTTTATGCGCAGCACAATTTCCCCGGCGTGGTATTTCTGGACAAAGGCCAATGGAGCAACGAGGCCGCGGCAATGGCCTCCTCGTCCTATTTGGTCATGGGAAAATCCATGTCCTGGGTGACGGGCAACATTGGCTATCACCACATCCACCACCTCAACTGTTGCATCCCGTTTTATCGGCTTCCCGAGGTCATGGAGCGGATTCCGGATCTCCAAAAAGCCAAAAAGACATCACTTCGCCGGAAGGACGTGGTTGCCTGTCTGAGGCTCAAACTATGGGACCCGGCCAAGAACCGGATGATTGCCCTGAGCGAGGTTTAAAGACAGTAAAATCTCATCATCAACATAAAAAATACAAACTATGGATCACCAAACCATTGCCGGGCAAGCGACCGATGAATTTCACTTTCAGAGGTCTGAATTTGGAAACATTGACTCGAAAATGTATTCCTTGTATGAAGTTTTATTTGACCCGAAATTTGACAAGTTGAGTCTCGACGAAAGATTGGCTATTTTCAGTGACTTCAACGAGGATGCAGACAGGAACAATATCACCATCAACCGGCGGTACTCGATTAACGGTTGCGCAACCGAACGAGAGATTTTCGACCCTTCCGTCAACCGGGTAGTCAGGATGATAAATTTTGGCTCGAACGACTACCTCAACATGACCCAGCACCCTCGCGTAATTGATGCTGCCATACGCGCATTGGAAACCTACGGGACAGGGTCGGGGGCATCTTGTGTTACGGCCGGGCGAACCAAAGTCAAGTCCGATTTGGAGCAGGAAATCGCAGACACGTTCAAACGTGAAAAAGCACTTGTGTTTCCAACCGGGTTCATGACCAACACGGGTGTACTATCCGGTCTTTTGCGGAGCAACGACGTAGCTATCGTGGACATGTTCGCCCATGCAAGCATCATAGACGGAGTGGAAGGCAGAAACAAGCTGTTTTTTCAGCACAACGACATGCGCTCGCTGGAAAGAGCGATGATTAAGGCAAACGGGCAATATGCGGATAAAATCGTGGTGGTGGACGGGGTCTATTCCATGGATGGCGACATTGCCAACTTGCCTGAAATCTCCGGGCTGTGCAAAAAATACAAATGCAAATTGATGGTGGACGAGGCGCATGCTTTCGGTGTCATAGGTAAAAATGGATTGGGCATGACCGATCATTTCAACATGCCTCCGGATACTATTGATATTTTGGTCGGCACGATGAGCAAAGCAATCGGTAGTACCGGTGGGTTTGTGACCGGAAAAAAAGAATTAATCAACTACCTCAGGTTTTCCAGCCGGCCATACTTTTTCACAACGGCGCCCTTCGTCCCGGCCATGGCGGCGGCCCTTGAATCCATTCGAATCATCAAATCGGACAAACAACGGCGTGAAGACCTTTGGGCGAACATCCGGTATTTCAAATCAAAAATACTTGCAGGCGGCTTCAAGATCGGCACGGCGGAGACCGCCATTTTCCCCATCATTTTGGGCAACCACAACCTGGTGTTGAACGCAGCCACTATCATGGGCAACAATGGCGTACTGGCCGTAGGCGTGCCCTATCCGGCGGTTTCCAGGAAGCAAACAAGGATCAGAATGAACGTCACGTCGGAAATGACGCAGGCGCAACTCGACAAGGGCTACGACGTGCTTTGCAAGGCCATTCAGGAAGTGTCGAGTCGTTTGGGCGAAACGGCCGGGACGGGTCGCGTAAGCCGGCAAGCCACGGAACCGGAACCAGCGGACGCCGTGGAAATTCATGCCTTTTGAGGGAGATGAATTGCTCACACACCACCTCGCTGCACTGGCGGGACGTGGCGGCCTGTTTGCGGCTGAAGGTTTGGTGTCCGGAGGAAGGGAGGATGCTGACAGCATCGGAGATGGAGTCTCCTTGTGTAGGCTCAGATCGCGTTTTGTCGGCTGGCGGTCCGGCTTCGACAACATAAAAACGTATATGGTCTCCGCTGTCGCGAAGTGTTCGGCACACTTTACTGACAAATACAAGGGTAATAAAATGAACCGCCAAGTGATTTCCCAGCAAAATTCATCCAGTTTTCTCCCGCGTGAATTTTTCTGCCTGTGGAAAGTGTGCTGCTGATAGCAACTACCCGCCGGACAAATAATTCAACTTTTCATCTATTAAATTTAAAAACAATGAAAGCATTCATTCAAATCGGCCTGCTTGTCTTCTTGACAGTACCGTTTTTCAGTTTCACCAACCTGACGGCTCCTAAAATTAAGGATGCGAAAGGCCCTCTTATTACTGCGACCGTGAGCACGCAACTGTCCTGCAAAACAGGGAATTCGTGCGCAAACTGGTTGTTTAGCACAAAACGCTGGCATAGTTTTAAAATCACGTTGACCGGCTCTTCCATCACGTTTTACAATTCCAATTTCACCTACAAAATATATGCAGGAACCAATCCGTATGCGGCAGGAGCCACGCCGATCGCTACATTTCCCTGCACGAAAAACATAGTGGAATTTGCCGGCAGCCAGCTGCTCAACAACACGACCTACTCGGTGCTCATCGCTACATCCGGCGCCAGCGGCATGGTGACGTTCACTACCGGCACGGGCGCCGGTACAAATTGTGCTCAAGACGGCGGGGCGATCAAAAAAAGAAACTGATCGTCAGATATTCAGCCATGCTGGGCGCGAGTGTTCGGCGCACTTAAGGTAACAATCATACTTTTGAGTTGATATTCCGCTTGAAAGCATTCCGCTGACTGCACATGTGTGGAGTCAGCGGAATTCGCTGCAAATGGTCACATTACCTACCAAACTCTTTTACCATGAAAATGATCAGCAAAACTGCGGCAATCCTCCTCCTCTTCCTGCTGCCGAATTGCAGTACGGACACACCCCGTTATTCAGAAAAACTGGAACAGGAATTAGCCGGTCTGAACAGGCTGACATTGACCCCAAAAGAGAGAAATTCGATCCTCTCGCGCATCAGTAGCGATGCCGGTGCGGATTATCCTGTGTATTCCTTGCAAGGTGAAGTGCTTTCACCAGCACAAATCAAGAAACAGGAAATGAACATGACGGTGGACTGCTTTGGCGACAGCGTGGCGAATATCCAGGCGGTCGTCTTCCGGTCTATGACAAAAACGGAGCTGGACGATTTTTTTAAAGAATTTGAGAAGCGAAGGGAGCGTACCGAAAAGGCAAGGCCAAAGTTGAAGGGGAAACCTGCTCCTGCTTTTGTAGCAAAAGACGTGCAAGGCAACGCAGTTGATCTGGCCGCTCTGAAAGGCAAGGTTGTCGTGCTCAATTTTTGGTTTATACACTGCTATCCCTGCGTACAGGAAATGCCCGAATTGAACCAAACGGTACAGGATTTCAGCGGCAAGGAGATTGTTTTTATCGGGTTGACCTTCGATAAAGAGGCCGAAACCAAGGCGTTTTTATTGCGCCGAAAATTCGACTACCAAATCGTGGCCGATGCGCAACAGGTCTTTGACCGCTACGGCAACCCGCCCAGTCCCACCAACATCGTTATTGACGAAAACGGGCATGTCACTTTTGTTGAATATGGCTACCGACCCCATAAACAGGAATCCTATAAAAACTTGAACGGGGCCATCAAGAAAGCCCTTGGCGAGAATTGAAGAGTTCCCGCTGGGCGCAAGTGTTCGGCAACGTTAAAAAAACGACGGGGCCACAGCATCCGGCAGGCCGTTTTACACAAACCGCACTTCCAGCAACCGCTGCGCGACCCGGTGCAGGGCGTCTTGTACGCGTCGCGCTTGTTCGGGGGAAGGACGTTTGACACCGGACAAATATTGGCGTAGCAATGTCGGATTCATGCCGGCTTCTTTGGCGACCGCTCCGACTTTCACAACATCGAATGTCTCCGGGCGCAGGAGCGACTGGGGCGGCAAAAACTCGCCGGGTGCAGGGAGCCATTCGTCGGGCAACTTCTCCTGTTTGGGAAGCGGTTCGGCAACGGCGCTGGCATCTTCAAAAGACGTTATTTGAAGCCAGGTGCCCATCTCCGGATTTGAAAATACGCTGTACAAGTCAATTTTGCCGGATTTCAACATTTGAAGCCGTTCTTGTGAAATAGCGACTGTGATATAATGAGGCTCTTCGTTCGTGTCCTCTACTGCAAGGCAAAGGTGAAGCCCACCAACAAGGTCTTTTGCGACAAACAGTTGCGGGATGTCGTGCCAAATCAGGGTTTCCAGAACAGTTAGAAAAATTTTCATTTTTCAAAAATTTTAATCGTGTTCAAATCGAATTCAGTAGTACGCCACCAAGAAAAATGATGCATATCGTTGCCCGTTTGTTGAACCAAACCATCCTTTTCGGTCAAATCAACTTGAAAAACAGGTTTGGAACGCATGGATGGCAGCAACCTTTTCAAGCGTAAGACTGATTCATGGTCATCAAAAACAGACAGTGATCGAGCGATGCATTCGCTGACTTGAAAAACCTTATGCGGAAACCGCCGGCGGTGCGACCAAAAATCGCTGTCGTCCGGTGGAATGCTTCCCAAACGAAAAAAAGTATCGTCCGGCGGGAAAGCCTCGTCGGGAGGACAATCGGAAGGAAGTTCTTCAAACCAATTCATAACACAAAGGTAGCAAAAAAGATACTTTTTATGCGTACCGTTTTCAGCCGTGTTTGGTATTTTTTATCGCCCACCCCCCTTGAAATAAACTTTATTTTCCGACACATCCGCGTATTTTTGTGCCGCTCAACTGCCCTGAACTCCTTTTTGCAAGCCGGCCTCCGCACCAACCGCGCCGGTATTTTGCGGACAGATCAGTTGTGAAACAAAATCCACTCTCTAACATGGCAAGATTAACCTCCTTTTCTAAACTTTTGATCGCCGTACTGGTCGTCGCCGGAGTCTATTTCGGTGGCAAACTCCTCTTCAACAATACGGACTTCGGCAAAAAAATTGTCGAAGAAAATGCCCAAAACGGCACCGACGATTCCGACCCCAGCACCGTCAAAGTCGGTGTCGTCACCTGGGGCGGTTATGCCGGCGGGCAGTATTTCAACGAAGGCTTCAAGGCCAACACCGAGTCCCGGTTTTACAAGGACTACGGGTTCAAGGTAGATTTCAAAGTGCTCGACGACTTCGAGGCCAGCCGCGCAGCCTTCAAAAACGGCGACGTTCACCTGCTCTGGTGTACCGTGGACGCCCTGCCGACGGAAATGTCGGCGCTTCAGGCTTTCGACCCGCGCATCGTGTTCCAGGCCGACTGGTCGCGGGGCGGCGATGCGGTGGTGGTTCGCAGGGGCATCACCTCCGTCAGCGATCTAAAAGGCAAAAAAGTGGCCGTGGCCGAACTGACGCCTTCCCACTCGTTCCTGATCTGGCTGCTCGAAGCCGCCGGCATGAAATCCTCCGACATCGAGATCGTCAAACAGCCCAGCGCCATTGATGCCGCCCAGGTGTTCAAGAGCCAGCAAGTGGACGCAGCCGTGGTCTGGAGTCCCGACGACGAACTTTGCGTGCAAGCGGTGCCCGGCTCCAGGATTTTGGAGAGCACGCGCTCGGCATCCAACATCATCGCCGACGCGTTCATTGCTAAAGGCGAATGGCTGGACAAAAACCGCGACAAAGCCGCCAAACTCTACGAAGGCTGGATGAAAGGTGCGGCAGAAATCAACAGCAGCGACGCCAACAAACGCAAGGCAGCCAGAATCCTGTCCCAAAATTTCGACGGTATACCGGAAGATGCCGCCTATAAATCCATCAACAATGTGCGCCTCTGCACCCACGGCGACAACCTGAACTTCTTCGGGATGAACCCCGCTTACAAAGGGGTGACGGGGGAAAACCTCTACAACCGAATGACGCTCACGTACCAGCAATTAGGCTATATCGAAGGGAAAGTCCCCAACTGGCGCTTGGCCATCAACACGGAAAGCATCAAGGCGGCTACAGCCCTGAACAATGCTCCCGGCCAGGCCGCCGAAGGGCAAAAGGAATTTACCGTAGCCTCGGAGGAGGCCAAAACCCGCAGCGCCGTCGCCACCAAACGCCTGAGCATCTCGTTCCGCAGTGGCGAATTCCAGTTGGACGAAAACGCCAAGTACATCATTGACCGCGAATTTGTGGACATCGCCAAGGCGTTTTCCAACGCGCGTATCCGCATCGAAGGCAATACGGACAACGTGGGCAATGCCGCCAGCAACAAGGCGCTTTCCCTGAAACGAGCAAAAGCCGTAGCGGACTACTTAGTGTCCACCTACAACATGCCCCGAAACCGCTTCATCATCATCGGCAATGGCCCCGCCAAACCGGTGGCCGGCAACGATACCGAGGATGGCCGGGCCAAAAATCGCAGGACCGACTTTGAACTGGTCGGCGAGTAATCCACTTCATACGACTCCGATATGTCATTGTTCAAACTCAGGGGTACATTGAGCATCGGCCACCAGGCTTTGCTCGCCGTCGCGGGGGTCTTGGTCACGCTTGGCCTTTGGTGGGCCTTGGCGGAAGCGCTGTCCACCCAGCGCCCCATCGTAGACGGCGGGTTGACGGCGCTTCCCTCCGCCTTGGACACCACCATCACATCCGCGCAGCGGGACTCCATCCTGCGGCAGGATTCCTTGCTGCTGGCCGGGGCCAAATCTTTCGAAAAAGTATATCCGGTGCTGCCGCCCCCGTCCAAAATCCCGGGCGCGTTTCAACAGCTCATAGCCCACGACGAACTGGCATCCAACACCATGCGCAGTGTCTGGCTCAATATCCAGGGCTACCTGTGGGCGCTGCTCATCGCCTTGCCCCTCGGATTTCTGTTGGGACTGATCCCGCTGTTCAGCGGACTGTTCAGCCGCCAGGTGGACGCCCTCCGGTACCTGCCGCTCTCCGCTTTGACCAGCCTGTTCATCGTCTGGTTCGGTCTCGAGGATACGATGAAAATCGCTTTTTTGGCGTTCGGCATCTTGGTTTATCTGCTGCCGGTGATCGTGCAGCGCATCCGCGAGGTGGAGGACGTATATGTGCAGACGGCCTTCACGCTCAGCGCCAACAACTGGCAGGCGTTCCGTTCCGTCTATCTGCCCGCAGTGTTCAGCCGCTTGATGGACGACATCCGCGTGCTGACCGCCATCTCCTGGACCTACATCATCATCGCCGAACTGCTCAACCGCCAGGGCGGCATCGGCGGCCTGATCTTCATCAAAAGCAAGATGGGGCAGATTGACCGGGTGTTCGCCATCCTGCTGCTGATCATACTGATCGGTTTTCTGCAAGACCGCATCTTCTCCTACATGGACACCCGCCTCAACCCGCACAAATACCTGAAAAACAAATTGAACGGCATCTCGGAATGTCAGTACGGTATTTTTTTCATCCTGCTTGTTTTGCTGGCCAAGACCCTGTTGCCCACCCTCCTGTCGGACACGTTTGTCTGGATCGGCGTGCTGAGCGGGATAACCGTTTTGGTCATGGGCGAAATCCGGTTGGCAGGCGCTTCAAAAACAAAATAGCTATGGTGAAATTTCAGGATACCGATTTGCCCAACATCATCCAGTTGGAAAACGTCAGCCAGAGCTATGATGGCGGGAAATCGCACATCATCCAGGATTTCAACTTGCTCGTGGAGGACCATCCCGGGCGCGGACAGTTCGTCGTGCTACTCGGGGTGTCGGGCAGCGGCAAGTCCACCATCCTCCGCTATATCTGCGGACTTCAAAAACCCAGCAGCGGCACCGTCAAGGTACACGACAAATTGGTGACCGACGAGTCCCGCATCAGCATGGTTTTTCAGCAATACTCCTCGTTCCCCTGGATGACCGTCCAGGAAAATGTGGCACTTGGGCTTCAGTTCAAAGGCATGGAGGAAAAGGCTCGGCTGCAAAAAGCACAGGAAATGATCGAATTGGTGGGACTGGCCGGCCACGAGAACAAATACGCCCAATACCCCACCCTCTCGGGTGGTCAACTGCAACGGGTGGCCATAGCCCGCAGCCTGCTGGCCAACCCCGATATCCTGCTGATGGACGAGCCGTTCGGTGCGCTGGACATCAAAACGCGCCTGCAAATGCAGGAACTGCTCATCAACCTCTGGGAAAAATTCCACTCGACCGTCATCTTCGTCACCCACGACATCGCCGAAGCCGTTTACCTCGGCGACGACATCTACCTGATGAAATCGGCGCCCTCGCATATCGTCGAGCACGTCAAAGTGGACCTTCCGCTCCACCGCACCCGCGAACTCAAGCGTGAAAAACACTTCATGGAACTGGTGCAGGAAGTGGAAGACAAGATGGTGGCTGTGGCAAATGTGCGGTAGGTTTGGCAGGGCAGCGAGAGGCACCAATAAAACGTCCGAACACATTGAGGAAAACTTCTGCAAGCCGGGGATGCAAAATACCTGTACTTTTGTCCAAAACTCAACAGTATGGTTTTAGAAGTTCCAGATCACATTTTTTACAGGTCATACACTGTTGGTGAATTTCAAATGGATGTGGCGGTCATGCTTTTTCAAAAGCGGGTGCTGTCGCTTGCCCGTGCCGCCGAATGGGTAGGTATGTCAAGACTTGAATTCCAAAAGGAATTGAAAAAACGAGGAGTCTATTTGCATTACGACGTACAAGACCTGCATGAAGAACTGGATGCGTTCAAAAAGATGGGGATATGATTGTCGTTAGCGACACCTCTCCAATTATCAATCTGGCCGCAATCAACCAACTGGAACTTGTTCCTGCATTGTTCCACCAGGTTGTTATTCCCCCGGCTGTTTTTCACGAGATCGTGGTGCAAGGCGCCGGATTGCCCGGCTCTACAGAAATACAACAGGCAAATTGGATTGATGTACAAGCCTGTTCCGACTTCCAACTCCTGGCATCTATTAAAGCCCAAAAAGACATTCATCTTGGTAAAGCGGAAGCCCTCTGCCGTGCGCTCGAATTACATGCTGATGCGATTTTGCTGGATGATGCTGCGGGCAGAGACCTTGCCCGGTATTATCAGTTGCCCTTTATTGGCGTTTTGGGTATTTTGCTGAAAGCCAAAACCTTGGGTCACATAACGGCAGTCGGGCCACTAATGGATCAACTCCAGGAAGATGCCAATTTTTTTATCCACAAACATTTGTATTCGGAGGTTTTGCGGTTGGCTGACGAAAGGTGAGTGCCCGTGCCCCGTTTACCTCTCGCGACATGCTCGCAGGCCAGCGCTCCTATGTAGCGGCTCTGCGCGGGGCAGCAATCATTCAAAGCATCTCCTGATTGATCTCCGGCTCCTCGATTTTTACAGAGTGGCTTTCCCCGTTCGCGTCGGAAACAGCAAATTCAGGTTGATCCGAATCGGCAAGCATCGTTTGCGCGCCAGGGTTTTCTGTCCCATTTTCTTGTGAAGCGGCTGTCGGTTCGATTTCGTCCGGTGTTTCATGCGCCGGTTCGGGCGGCAAATAGGCGGCAAGCGCCTCCAGCAGCCGGTCTTTTATGCTCTGCCAGGCTTCGGACACCCCTGCACGGGAGTGCCAGTGGGGGTCGCATTCGGCCACGGTGTCCACAAAAGCGTCGAGCAGCGTCATGTATTCGGCGCGGCTGTTGCTTTCAAAGGGCGAGAGGCGCGTGGTTTTTTCTACCGAGGCGATCGTGCTTTCGATGTCGAACATGAGATGTACGGCGATGTGGAAGCGCTGGTAAAACAAGGTCAGTTCATTGGCCGTCGTGGGTTTTACCTCTTCCATACCGGGCCGGTCGAACAGTTTTTGGAAGAACAACTGGGGAAAATTATCGGAATGGCTCAGGCAGCGGCGGTAGCTGTCGAACACTTTTTTCTCCTTTTCATCCAGTTCGACTTTTATTCGCCCGATATCGCGCAGGGCAAGGCTCATGTCGTCGTAGCGTTTGGCGGGGTTTTCGGCGAGCATTTTTTTCAAAATGGCACCAACCCGGGAGGGCAGCAAAGGGTGGTTCAGCCTGTTTTTCCTGAACTCCGGGTCGTTGAAAAAGCGGTGGCGCAGCAGCAATACCTCGGCCACATTGTCGCCGTAAAACAGTTTTTCGCCGGTCAGCATCTCGAACGCGAGGGCTGCGAGGCAGAACTGGCTGGCCTTGTCGATGGCATCGCTTCGGGTGTCTTTTTCTTCTTCAAAAAGTTTTTCAGGAGCAAAATAGTGGCAGTCCTCCACAAACGAGGAAAGCAGGCGCTTGCTTTCGCTTACCTGGTGAATATCGAAGGGCGATATCTCCGGTTCCATTTCCTGGTCAATGATAATCTTGGAGGGCCGGATACCGGAGTGTACAAATTTTTTCTGCCGCAGGTAGTCCATCACATCGCCGATCACGAGCAGAATCCGCTTGGTATTGTACAGCGGCAGGCTGCCCGTGCTGCGCAGGAGGGTTTTGAGGTTGACCCCCGACACCATTTCGGTGATGAGGTAGTAGGGATAAGTCTGGAAGTTGACATCAAGCAGCTGGATCAGGTTGCGGTGCTTGAGTTGGGAGATGCGATTGAGTTGACTGTTTTTTTTGATCTCCTCAATATCGCTCGTCTTCAGCACCATGATCATCACTTCCTGGTCGGAGTGGCGCTCCCTGGCGCTGAAATAGATAAACGACACGCCCTCGGTGTAGGGTCGGATGTCGGTGTATTTTCGGGAAAGGCCCGTCTCGATAAAATCGCGGAGGGTATCGCGGTCCTTGGCCGCCCGCGGAATAGGTTTGAAAAAATTGATCCGTTCCTCGATTTCCTCCCGCACGTCGGACAGAATGCTGAGAAACTGTACTCGAATGCGATTTGATTCCATGCTGGTCATTTCCTTCGGGGCGGTATTGCTCTCGTCGGCATTCCGGTTTGCAGAATAGCGGCCCGACAGCGCGATCAAATTGGTGTACGGCTCGTTTTTCAAGGCCTCGATGAGCGACTTGAGTTGTTCGATCGCCTCCGGCAATTTGCCCTGGCAAACGAGTCCCTCCAGTGTGGGTTTCTCCGACATAATGTTCAATCTTGAGCAGTAGAAAAATTTGATTGCAAAAAACCATGCAAACGTAGCAAATCATTTGTTACACGCGGATTTTCTGCGTGCGGCTGCTTGGTGAAAACACCAAGCAGGGTGGAAATCAAACAATTTTACCTTCATTTCACGGGCAATCGAACGACAATGCCCGCGAAATCTTACCGAAACGGAATGGCTCGCCTGAAAGTTGGCCCGCGCCTTGGCTCAGCATGGCGAATGCTCCCTCACCCGCTCACGCGCTGAACCGGATGGCGTAGCCGCGAGCCGGAAACCGGAGGCATTGTCGCGGCACCTCGGATTGGCATCGCTGCGGCTGGCAACTCGGCAGCGTCGCGGATAGTTGTCGTCCCATTTTTGGCCGGGAAGTATTTTGCCGTCGTACCACAGCCCGATGGATTCGCTTTTTTCCAGCGAGACGAGTTGCTTGCGCAGGAGCTCGACAGCCGTGCTGTCTTCGTGCGCGTAGATGAAGAATGTTTTCAGCGGCGCGGTCGTCATGGCGGCAAAAGTAGGGGAAAAGATATGGTGAATTATTGGCGATCATTGGTAACAAACAACAGCCATTCGAGTATGTATTTGCACGTATCACAACTTCGTGAATGCAAACAAATGCGAAAGGCCCAATTGCCTCCTCATTTATCTTCAGTTTTTTTAACCACCTAACTCTTTAAATTATGGAAACCTCTCAAGTCCCTGATGCACGAAATTCAATTTGCCCCCTACTAAAGGAATCTTTTTCAGTCGAGAAAAGTAAAAATAATATGGGGACTCTGTCTTTATATTTTTTATCGCTGTGTATGCTGTTGTGTGGCTGTGTGAAATTTTCCAAAAATGAAATGAAAGCATTGAAAATAATTTCTGAGCGCTACGGCTGTGGGATCTATATAGATAAAAAAAATACAATATTCATTACCGACATCAATTCACCTGAGGAAGTCCATCTCCAGATAGAAATGACGAACATCGAAATGAGTAAATTTCATAAAACCCCTGATATGGGGGCCATCATTTCTGCTTGGTTATTTTTATCCACGTTGGGCGATGCAGGCGATAACATTTCCAGCCTGCGTGTTCAGTACCCTTTTAAATCGAAAATGCGTAACATTGAAGTCGATATAGAAGCAATCAGACTCTTTTGCTCTTTTAACCCACGTTTGGAAGATATTGACCACATCTTTAAGACAGAGAACTACGAAGCAATAGCATCCATGATTTCCCCCAAGATATTAGCGGAGTCCGATATGACAAAATTTCTAAAGGAGCTTGCCGAACTTGACAGTCTACATGGTACGGTCGAAGAACAAGTCATTACCAGAATTGAAACGGTTAGACCGAAAACCGATACGACACTTACTTGGGTACGGTTTCACGGTAATCAAAAGCGCGGACAAAAAGTGCTTCCATTCGTGATTAATTTTGATCCATACTCAGGAGTTACGCCGATTGTCGGTATTCATTTCACTGAATGAACGGGGCGTAAAGGCTAAGAGCAGTAATAAGGCAATGTGAAGCATTTTGTTGCATGGCATCATTCCCTACCTTCGCCCCGCACAAAAACTACATTTCCATGAAAAAAGCAATCTTCCTGCTTCTCCTCCTGCCCGCATTACTCCCCGCCCAGGGCGGCATGTGGCTGCCCATGCACCTCGAAAAACAGAACGAAAAGGAAATGAAATCGCTCGGCCTCAAATTGGAGGCCGACGACATCTACGCCCCCAACCGGCCCAGCATCAAGGATGCCATTTGCCAGTTCAGCGGGGGCTGCACGGGCGAAATCATTTCCCCGGAAGGGCTGTTGCTCACCAACCACCACTGCGGCTTCGATGCCATCTCGAGCCACTCCACGCTCGAGCACAACTACGTGGAGGACGGGTTCTGGGCCATGTCGCGTGCCGACGAAATCCCCTGCTCGGGCGAAACCGCCATGTTCATTTCCCGAATGGAAGACATCACGGCGCTGGCGCTCCTCGGCGTCACCGAGGCCATGAACGAGCGCGACCGCCAGTCGCAGATTGACAAAAACCTCGCGCAAATCCGCGTGAACACCAAAAAGGAAAAGTGGGAGGAAATCCTCATCCGGCCATTCTACAACGGCAACCAGTACTTCCTGTTTGTCACGGTCACCTACACCGATATCCGCCTCGTAGGCGCCCCGCCCAGCAGCATCGGCAAGTTCGGCGCCGATACCGACAACTGGGTCTGGCCCCGCCACACGGGCGATTTTTCCCTGTTCCGTGTGTACGCCGGCAAGGACAACCGCCCAGCGCCGTTTTCGCCCGGCAACCAACCGCTCAAGCCCGCCCATTTCCTGCCCATTTCGCTCGAAGGCGTGGCGGAAGGCGATTTCACGATGGTGTACGGCTTCCCGGGCCGCACCGACGAGTACCTGCCCGCCTCCGCGCTCCAACAAACGGCCGAGGTGACAAACCCCGTGCGCGTGGACATCCGGGACAAGGCCCTCAAAACCATGGACCGCTTCATGCGCAACGACCCGGCCATCAAGATCACCTACATCGCCCGGTTTGCCGGCATTGCCAACGCCTGGAAAAAATGGCTCGGCGAAATGCAGGGCCTCCAGACCTACAAGGCCGTGGCCAAACGGCAGGAATACGAAGCCGAGTTTATCCGGCGCATCAACCAGAATCCCGACTGGAAAATCCGCTACAACAACCTCCTGCCCCGGCTCAACCAAACCCACAAGGACATCGAACCGTACGCCGCCGCCCGCGACAACTACCTTGAAACCTTCCTGCGCAACGTGCAGGTCATGGGACTGGTCTCGGGCCTGAACAACTGGGTCAAAACCTACGAGGACGGCAACCTGTCGGCATTTTCCGCCAAAATCAAGGAGGTGAACGGCCAGATGGAAGGCGCGTTCAAGGAGATGAACCCGGAAGTGGACAAAGCCGTATTCGCTGTGCTGGCCGAGCGTTTTGCCAAAACCATGCGCCCGGAGTGGGGCGGGGCGTATGTGAAATCGGAGGCCGAACGCCTTGGTGGTTTCGACAAACTCGCCGAGCATTTGTACGCCAACAGCCCCCTGACGAATGCCGACCGTTGGGCGGCACTCGCTGCTGGCGATGCCAGCGCTTTCGGCAAAACCCTCAGCCAGGACCCCATCCTGACGCTCTGGCGCGGTGTGTCCAAGCCTTATCAGGAACAGGTGGTGCCCAAGTTGCAGGAACTCCAGTCCGGCCTCAACCTCCTGCAGCGCCAGTACATGGCTGCGCAAATGCAAGTGTTCAAGGACAAACGTTTTTTCCCCGACGCCAACGGCACGCTGCGCCTTACCTACGGCAAGGTGAACGGCTACAGCCCCCGCGATGCCCTGCGCTACGAATTCCGCACCCACCTCGACGGTGTTCTGGAAAAGTACGTGCCCGGCGACTACGAGTTCGACGTGCCGAAAAAACTGATTGACCTTTGGAATGCAAAAGACTACGGCCAGTACGCCACCAAAGACGGTCGCCTGCCGGTGGCCTTCCTCGGCACCAACCACACGACCGGCGGCAACTCCGGCAGCCCGGCCCTCGACGCCCGAGGCAACCTCGTGGGCCTCAACTTCGACCGCGTGTGGGAAGGCACCATGAGCGACCTGAACTACGACCCCGCCATCTGCCGCAACATCATGGTGGACGCCCGGTACATCCTGTTCATCATTGACAAATATGCCGGTGCAGGTTACCTGCTGAATGAGATGAAATTGGTAAAGGGGAAACGGAAATAAAGGCTATTGGCCGTTGCCTTTTGGCTTCCAAGCGCGATTACACCGCATTGGTATGACATCGCGCATGGAAGCCAACAGCCAGTAGCCAATAGCTAACAGCCAATAGCCAACAGCAAAATATGACAATCAGCGACATCCTCACCCACCTCGGCGAAGATCGCGAGCGCTACTTTCAGGCCGTGGCGCCTCCGGTCATGCAGACCAGCAACTTCGTGTTCCCCAACCTCGCGGCGTTCCGCTCGGCGTTTTCGGACGAACTGGAGCACCACGTCTATTCCCGGGGCAACAACCCCACGGTGGAAATCCTGCGCAAAAAACTCGCCGCGCTCGAAGGCACCGAAGACTGCCTTGTGTTTTCCAGCGGCGCCGGTGCGGTAGCTGCCGCCGTTCTTGGCAACGTATCGGCGGGCGACCATATCGTGTGCCAGCAGGCGCCGTACTCGTGGACAAACGCGCTGCTGCGCAAATTTCTGCCCCGATACGGCGTGGAGCACACCTTTGTGGACGGCACCGACATCCAAAACATACGCGCGGCTTTGCGCCCCAACACCCGCGTGCTCTACCTCGAAAGCCCGAACACCATGACCTTCGAGTGTCAGGACCTGACTGCCTGCGCAGCACTGGCCCGAGAGCATGGCATCGTGACCATCATTGACAACTCCTACAGTTCGCCGATTTACCAAAATCCGGCCGCCTTCGGCATTGACATCGTGGTGCACTCCGGTACCAAGTACCTCAATGGCCACTCCGACGTGGTGGTGGGCGTGCTCTGCGGGAGCAAGGCGATGGTGAAAAAAATCTTCGAGTCCGAACTGATGACCCTTGGCGGCATCCTCGGCCCGCACGATGCAGCCTTGGTGATTCGCGGCTTGCGCACCCTCCCGCTCCGGCTTCAACGCAGCGATGCAAGCGCCCAATTTCTGATTGAAAAACTAGAAAACCACCCCAAGGTGGCGCGCATCTGGTACCCGTTCCACCGCAGTTTTCCGCAGTTGGAATTAGCCAAAAAACAAATGCGCGGCTGCGGCGGGCTGTTTTCCGTGCAGTTCAACACCGACAGCAAGGACAACATGGAACAATTCGTACACCGACTGCGGCGCTTCCTCATGGCGGTGTCCTGGGGTGGGCACGAATCGCTCCTCATCCCCACGGTCGGATTTTACGGCATTCCCGGCAAACCGGAACCGGCGCTGCCGTGGTCGTTTTGCCGGTTTTATATCGGTCTGGAAGACCCGGAATGGTTGTGGGAGGATTTGGAGCAGGCGATGGAATGCTTGTGAGGGGTTTGAAGGTTTCGGGTTAGAAGGTTACTGGGTTCCGTAACCAGAAACCTTCTAACCTTCTAACCTTCAAACCCCCTCCGGCGCCAGTTTCACCTCCAGCCCATCCAAGTCATCGTGCAACTTGATCTGACATCCCAAACGGCTGTTATCCTGCACAAAAAATGCCGAATCGAGCATGGCCAATTCATCGTCGGATGGCTCGGTAAGTGCGTGCGCACTCAGCACATACACATGGCAGGATGCACAAAGGGCCATGCCGCCACAGGTTCCCTGCACGGGCAGTTCGTAGCTCTTGCAAAGTTCCATGAGGTTGAGCCGCATGTCGGTGGGCGCTTCCAGCCGGTGGGGCATGTCTTCCCGATCAATGACGGTTATGTGGATGGTGTCGGACATGATTGTGGAAAAAATCAGGATGTAGCGGGTGCAGACATCTCTTCGATGCCCGTCACGGTCGTGTACTTGAAGGAGAGTTTTTTGCCGGGGTTCACCACGTTGAACGCAGACTGGCAGGCAAGGGTTGCCTCGTGAAAGCCGCAGAGGATCAGTTTCAGTTTGCCCGGGTAGGTGTTGATGTCACCGATGGCGTATATGCCCGGTAGGTTCGTGCTGTAATCCAGGGTGTTGACTTCAACCGCGCCTTTGTCAATGGTCAAGCCCCAGTCGCCAATGGGGCCGAGTTTGGGCGTAAGCCCGAACAGCGGCAGGAAGTAATCGGCTTGGATTTGGAACGCCCCCTCCGTATCGTGCTGGATTTCGATGCTTTCGAGGTGATCGGGGCCTTGCAGGCCGACGACCTGCGCGTTGGTCACGAGTTTGATCTTGCCGATTTGGGCCAGGTGCTGCATTTTTTCCACGGAGTCCAGCGCGCCCCGAAATTCGGTGCGGCGGTGGACGAGCGTCAATTCGCGCACCTCGTTGGCCAAATAAATAGCCCAGTCGAGCGCCGAGTCGCCACCTCCGGCGATGACGATGCGCTTGCCTCGAAATTCCTCGGGGTTGCGGACAAAATACTCCACGCCTTTCCCTTCGTACTGCTCGATGGTGCCAATAGGCGGTTTGCGCGGTTCGAAGGAACCGAGGCCACCGGCAATGAACACGACCGGAGCGACGTGTACGTGGCCGCGGTCGGTGGTGACGCGCCAACGCCCGTCGGCATTGCGCTCGAGTGTTTCGGCGCGTTCGCCGAGCGTGAAGCCGGGGTGGAAGGGTTCGATCTGTTTCAGCAGGTTTTTTACCAGTTCGCCGGCCAGCACACTGGGATATCCCGGGATATCATAAATGGGTTTTTTCGGGTAAATCTCCGTCAGTTGCCCGCCGGGTTGGGGCAACACGTCGAGGAGGTGGCAGCGCATTTTGAGCAGGCCGGCCTCGAACACGGCAAACAGGCCCACCGGGCCGGCGCCGATGATGAGAATATCTGTTTCGATGAATTTTTGATCCATTTTGAGATGAAGAACTCGCGTATGTTAATGCAATTCGTAGAGTGAAGTGTCACAGAGGCTCACAGAGTTTGAGAGGACACAGAGGTTTTTTTGCCGATTAAGAGCGGACGGATTCCTACGGAATGACTAAATCTCTGTGTCCTCCAAGCCTCTGTGAGCCTCTGTGACACTTTACTCTACGAGTGCCAAGACGTTTATCAATAGCCCTGAAAATTGGCCTTGCGTTTCTCTACGAACGCGCTTGCCCCTTCCCGGAAATCGTCGGTGCCGCAGCATTGCCCAAAGGTTTCGATTTCTTTGGCGAAGCCGTCCACGTCCGTTTCGAAGTAGGCATTGACGCACTCGATGATTTTTGAAATGGCCACGGGCGCTTTTGTCGCTATTTTTTCAATCAGTTCTTTCGCTTTGGCGACTTCTTCGCCGGCAGGCGCCACATAGTTGACCAAGCCGAGCCGATGGGCTTCCTCGGCGCCGATCATATCGGCGGTCATCAGGAGTTCCATGGCCTTGGTTTTGCCGATGTACTGAATAAGGCGCTGTGTGCCGCCGTAGCCGGGAATGAGGCCGAGGTTGACCTCCGGCTGCCCGAAGCGGGCTTTTTCGCCGGCCACGCGCAAGTGACAGGCCATGGCCAATTCGCAACCACCGCCAAGGGCAAAACCGTTGACGGCTGCCACCACGGGGCGGGAAAAACGCTCGATGAGAAAAAAAATGTCCTGTCCGCGCTGCGCGAATGCCGCACCCTGCGCCGAATCCAGGCCGGTGAACTCGGTAATGTCCGCGCCCGCCACGAACGCCTTTTCGCCGGCGCCGGTGAGCACCACGCCCTTGAGTCCGGCAATATTCCGGCCTTCGTCGCCGAAGAAGCGCCCCAGTTCCAGCATGGTCTGGGTGTTCAGGGCGTTCAGCGCCTTTTCCCGGCTGATGGTGACGACGGCGATGCCGTCCGCGACCTCAATGTGCAAATTCTCGTACTGGTTATTCATCATTCAACATTTATCATTCTAAGTTCTAATCCGCTTTCAATACCTCGATTTCCTCGGATTTCCAGTGCACGGCATTTTCCAAGCCATAGTTTTTGAGGCGGTTGTGGTAAAAATACAGCACCCGGAAGTTGGACGACGCAATGTCCTCGCCCTTGGCAAAACCCAAGGGTTTTTCCCGGTGGAACACGCCGAGTTTTTTCACGCCATGGCGCACCACTTCTGGGGCGCGCAAATGGATCTCCGGCGAGAGTTTTATTTTTCCGTCGCGCTCCCAATCGTAGAGTTGGGCTTGCATTTGCTGCACCACTTCCACCACGGCATCGAAGGGGAAAAGGTAGTCGTCGGGGGGAAGGCGGAGGATGCCGAACAAGTCGAGTTTGGGGTTTTGGTGTAGCAGCATTTCAAACACCGCAAACGCGATGAGGTGGCTGCTGAGTACGACGTTTTCCACGGCATAGCGCTCCACGATGCGTTCGGCGAGCAGTTTGGTGTACTCGCCCTCGCGCTGGCGGTCTTCGTTGACCTGGTTGTCGGACATGAAGTACTCGCCGATATTGATTTCGTTGCCGAACCGGTCGAAACTGCGCCCGTTGGCATCCACGAAGTTGCCCAACACGTCCATCGGTTTGCCGACGCTGAGGCTGATGTCACTGGTGGTGGAAAAAAAGCGCCAGACGAATCGGAACCAACTGCGCACGCTCAGGCTGTCGTCGCGCAGACGCAGATAGTTTTCCTTGCCGGTATAGCGCAGGTGTTGTTCGATCAGGAACGGCGCTTCCAGCACAAAATGGTACCCGATTACGAGGGGCACGATGAACACCTTGCGGTTCTCACCGTGTTGGCAAAGGGCGCGTTGCGCCTCCACGGCGGTGCCCAGAAGGCCCAACTTGAGTTCCTGCTCCAGTTCGCCGGAACGGGCGCGGGTGCCGCCGGGGAAAAACAGGCTGTTCACCCCGCGCTGGATGCTGAGGGTACTCATGGTCTTGAGCGTTTCAAGGTAAATGGCGTTTTTTTTGCGCCGGTCCACGCGGTAGGCGCCAAGACGGTTCATGAAGTAGGCCGCCGGGCCGAAGTTGTACAGGTTTAGCCCGGCGCCGTAGGAAAACGACGGCAAGCCCATGATCTGATCCATGGCGTATCCCACGAGGATGGAGTCGAGGTTGCTGGAGTGGGTGGGCACCACGACGACCGTGCCGTGCTGGAACAATTGGCGCACGGTTTCCACATCGCCGACCACGTTGAGCCGTTCGTACAGCTGGCGCCTTCCGCGCCAAAGACTGGCAATGCTCTTGTCCACGGCGGCGTTCAGGAGGCGATCGAACAAGACCGTGAGAAAACGCTGGGCAAACCGGAAGGTCGGTATCTTGAACGTACCGACAATCTCTTCGGAATAGCGGTGGATAATCTTGTGCAGGATATCCTCGGACTCGGCCATTGCCTCGGAGTCTTTGCGGTCGAGCGATTTTTTGATGAGCTGCTTGCTGATCCTGTTCCAGAACGAACGCTCATTGGGCGGGTCCACTTTCCAGGGAGATTCCTTGATCCGGATGCGCTCCTGATAAATCGTCTTGACGATCAGGTCCACCATTTCCTGCAGTTTCTTCGACCGCAGCCGCTTGAACGTTGCCGCCTCGATGTCCCGGATAAATGCCGCGCGGTCTTCGCTCAGCCGGTGGATCGGCCAATCTTCGATTTTTTCGATGATGCGCGGGTATATGTGTACGTCTTTTTTCACAAACGAAATTGGTTAGGCAGGTTTGTTTTTGAGGAGTTTGCCGATGTAATCAAGTATCTCCTCGCGTCCGGTGCTGAATTTGGCCGAGGTGATAAAATGCGGGGGCAGGTTTTCCCAGGTTTCGCGCATGGCGTCGAGGAATGCTTCGACATTGTTGTCCGCAACGCCCTTTTTATGGCGATCTGTTTTGGTGAAAGCCAGCACAAAGGGCACTTCGTGTTCGCCGAGTTGGTTGACGAAGTCCAGATCGGCGCGGGTAGGCGGCACATTGGAGTCAATCAATACAAAAGCCACCATGAGGGGCGCTCGCCGGAACAGGTACCCCTCGATCATGGCCGCCAGTTTTTTTTGCTGGGTCTTCGACACCTTGGCATAGCCGTAACCGGGCAGGTCCACCAGGTACCAGCGGTCGTTGATGTTGAAAAAGTTGAGCAACTGGGTCTTGCCCGGGGTACCGGACACTTTTGCCAAGCCGTTCTTCCCGGTCAGCATGTTGATCAGCGAGGATTTGCCCACGTTGGATCGGCCAATGAACGCGAACTCCGGCAGACCGGTTTTCGGGCAATGGCTCTCGGCGGTATAACTCGATATGAACTCGGCTTTTTTTATCTCCATGGCAACCTCTCTCCGTTGAGGGCTGCAAAAGTACGCATTTGGTTGACATTCCGCCCCGCATGGTGTTTTCAGGGGGCGGCTCTACGCGAGGCTGCTTGGTGAAAACATCAAGCAGGGCGGTAGGTGGAAACTCATCGTTCGGCACGCATCACCAATTTTGCCAAGGCTTTTGTGAACGGCGGCGCGTGTTCGGCCCGCAGGTGCGACCATTCGGGAAGTTCAAATCCCTGAAGTTCGGGGTGGTCTTCAAAATGGATGCCCGGCACGCCGGTTTTTTCCAACATGGCATCCCAGGTTTCGTTGCGAGGAACACTTTGCTCTTCCAGTTGGTACAGCATACCTGCCGAAGGCGGTCGGATGAAAATCATTTTACCGCCTCTTGCCCGGAGTCTGTCCGCCCAGGATTTTATTTCCTGAAAAAACGAATCGCGCTCGGCAGGGCTAACCCGCAAGGGCGGCGGCAGGGGCTGGAACTTGCCGGAAAGGGCCTCGGCCTTTTTGGAAGCATAGTCCGCCGGACGCATGAGCGGGCCGGTGCGGGCGCTGAATCCTAACCAGATGCCCCGGACGCGGTGTGCATACGCCGTATCGGTCACCACTTTGCTCCACATACGGGCCTGGCGCTCGCGGGTGTCGTTCGAGAGTTTGGGCACCCGGTCGTACCCGGCCAAGTACGCCGTCCGGTTGGGCAATTCCATCTCCAGCAAAAGATTGCCGAGGTTGAGTTCGCCTTTTTCCACAAACGCGAATGTCGGCTCCATGAGCAGGTTGGCCCAATGCTCCATCTTTTGCGCTGGCGACCAGTTGTGGTAGTGCTTCACCAAGCGCTCGGCGTCGCCGTCGTGCATGCTGTTTTTGAAGAAAAACAACCCCGGCGCTACCGACACTACCAGCGTGCCCGCAAAATCGGTGTTCTCGATCAGGTCGCGCACAATGGGCAAGGGGGCCGAGCCTTCCTTGGCCAACTGGATCACCGGGCGGTTGCCCGTTTCGGCCCGCCAGGTGGGCAGGTCAATATCGAACAGCGCCCGCGAGGAACCAGTGATGATCGTGTACTCCGGCCCCGCAGTTTGGGCCTTGGCGCGGAATTCCGCCCAAGAGCTGTCCGTGGCATCGTACGACACCTCGTACCCCCGGCTGCGCCAGTACAGTTCCCAGGCAGCCGTGCCCACAACGGCTGCGATGCACACGACCAGCGCAATCGGCCCCCAGGGTTGTTTCGGGAGCGTGCGTTCGAATTGTCCGGACTCAGAATTGAAAGTATATGAATGCATTGCCACCTCCTTGATTGATAATTAACAAAAACAACATGGCGAACCAGACCGTCGCCACGAGCCAGGCCGGGCTTCGGCTGATTGCCGATTCCAGCGTCTCCTTGCGCAGGCCCCAGTGCAGGCTCAGCATGGCTGTCATGGTGCCGGCCACCAGAATAATCTGGCTTGTGGGCAGAATTTGTGCGCCGTCGGGGTGCCAACCATGCATGGACGCCAGCAGTTGGCCGGCCTTTGAAAAGGTTGTCGCCCGGAAAAACACCCAGGTGATGGCGATCAGGTAAAACGTGCCGATGCCGAGCAGGAACGTCACTACCGGAAATGAGGCCCAGGGTTTATGCCCCCACCAGCCCCGCACCACGCGTTCGGCGCTCAGATACAGGCCGTGCAGGGCGCCCCAGGCCACAAAAGTCCAGTTTGCGCCGTGCCACAAGCCGCCGAGCAACATGGTAATCATCAGGTTGATGTACGTGCGCACCGTGCCCAAGCGGTTGCCACCCAACGGGATGTACAGGTAATCGCGCAGCCAGGTAGACAAGGTGATGTGCCAGCGCCGCCAAAAATCCGAAAAACCCACGGCGCCATACGGGCAGTGGAAATTTTCCGGCAGGGCAAAACCGAGGCAAAGCGCGATACCGATGGCCGCTGTGGAATAGCCCGCGAAGTCGCAAAAAATTTGGCCGGAAAATGCCAGCACGCCGAGCCAGGCGTCCAGTCCGTGCAGGGCGCGTTCGCTACCGAACACCATGTCCGAGGTTTTGGACAGCAAGGTGTCGGCCACTACCATTTTCTGGAAAAGGCCCAACGTCAGCAGGCCGAGACCCCAGAGCATTTGCTGCCGGTTGGCCTGTTTGGGTTCGGCAAACTGCGGCACCAGTTCGGTGGGACGCACGATAGGGCCGGCCACCAACTGGGGAAAAAAGGTCACGAACAGCGCAAAATCCAGGAAAGAGCCTGCCGGTTTGGCGCGTCGCAAATACACGTCGAGGGTGTACGCCATGGTCTGGAACGTGTAAAACGAGATGCCGACGGGCAGGATGATGTCCGGCGCGGCAGGCTGGTAGTCTATTCCGGCAGCCAGCATCAGCGCGGTGAAATTTTCGAGCAAAAACTTGCCGTACTTGAAGTAGCCGAGCAAACCGAGGTTAGCCACCACGCTCACCAGCATGAACCACCTGCGCCGTGCGCGGTCCTCCGTTTCGCTGATTTTTTTTGCGGCAAACCAGTCAATGACGGTCGAAAGCCAGAGCAACGCTACAAACGGCGGATTCCAGGCAGCATAAAAAATGTAACTGGCAAGCAACAGGTTGATCTTTTTCACCCGCCACGGCAAGGGCGCATAATGCAGCCCCAGCAACAGGGCAAAAAAGAAAATGAACGACAGGGAATTAAAGAGCATGACAAAGCAGGTAGTTCGTTTCGGCGCGAAAGGTAGAGGATCGGCTGTTGGTTTTTTGCTGTTGGCCATTGGCTTTTTTTTTCTGCCCTACGGCGGGCATTTAGCAAGAATGGATAAATCGCCAACCCGAAGTCAGGCCCACTTTTGTCCCGGAATATTGGAAACAACAACATGTAGCTATGAAATTCGCCACACCCTTGGTCTGCACTCTGTTGGTTATGCTTTGGGCGTCGGCTTCCCGAGCGCAACCCGTATTCGTAAGCAGCCGTAATACCCATTCCGTCAAACAGTACGACCTCGCCACCGGCAATTATCTGGGCGATTTCGTGTTGCCCAATAGCGGTGGGTTGTCATACCCGCAGGAAGTCGTATGGCATCCCGACGGGTTCCTGCTTGTAACCGGTCGTGGCAATACCGCCGTCAAAAAATACGACAGCGCCACCGGCGCCTACCTCGGCAATTTCACCTCAGGGTATCTGCTCGACAACCCGACCAAGACCACGATTTGGCGGGACAGCCTGCTGTTCGTCAGCCAATGGGGTACGACCCAAAACAAGATCGTTCGCTTCGATTTGAAAACCGGCGCTTTTGTGGATGAATTTACGAGTACTGGCGTGCCCAACGGCTGCGGGCACGCCTGGGATATTGCGGGCAACTTATTGGTGGCCCAATACGGCAACGGCGCAGACGGCAAGGTGTTGAAATTCGATGCCAATGGCGTGCTGACCGGCACATTCGTCACTTCCAGCATCCTGCAAGGCCCGGTCAACCTGTGGTTCGATATGGCCGGAAACCTGCTTGTTGCCGACTGGACACTGGGCGAAGTGCTGCGTTTCGACGGCGTTTCCGGCGCCTACCTTTCCAAAATGGTGACGGGAATGTTCAATGTGGAGGGATTTGACTTTGACGACGACGGCCACCTGTATCTGTGCGACTGGACCGCCAACAAGGTGTTCAAATACGATTTCGATTCCAATACCCTGACAACGTTCGCCCAGTCCGGCGGCCTGCAGGCCCCAAACAGCATCCTGATCCGGGAGGCGATACCTGCTTCAACGGCGGGACAAGAGCCGAATAAGTTTTTGCTTTCCGTAGCGCCCAATCCATCCGGCGACACGTTCTGCGCGGCGTATGTACTGGAAAAAACAGCGTCTGTTCGAGTGCGTATACTGAACAGCCAGGGCCAACTTGTGGCGACGCTCTTTTCCGGGGAACAAACTCCAGGCGAACACCGCATGACCTGGACGGGTCTGATGGCAAATGGCAGGCGGGCGCAGGCGGACACGTATTTCGTGCAGTTGTCGGTCGGTGGCGAGGCTGTGGTAAAAAAAATTATTTGGCAGTAACTATTCACGCACAATTACAACGAAAGTATGAAACACAAACATCGCACTCAGCCCCTAATCTACCTGCTTGCATGCACCCTGGTGTGTGTCCCGTTTTTCCTGAAAGCCCAGGTGCATGAAGGGAAAACTTTCGATGCTTTTATTACCAAAACCATGGCGGCAGTGCCCGCTCTACCGGGAATTTCCCTGGCCATTGTAAAAGACGGGAAACCCGTATTGGTCCAGGGATATGGCTATGCCGACCAGCAAAAGAACCAGAAAGCGACTGCAGAAACGGCTTTTTACATAGCGTCTGCCACCAAATCCTTCACCGGGTTGCTCTCGTTGATGCTGGAGGCGGAAGGCAAGATCGGGTTGGATAAACCCCTCACGACGTACAGGCCGTTCAAAAACCTGAAAAACAAGGAGGTTTTCCAGAACATCACGATCCGGGAGCTGCTCAACCATACCAGCGGAATCGAGAACGGCTACATCACGTTTCGGGAAGCCTACACGGGCGACAAGCCGTTGGAGACGCTTACCATGTTGCTGGAAGAGAAAACGACCATCCGCGAGCAGGGAAAAACCTACTCCTACGATAATCTCGGCTACAATATTTTTGGCATTTTGCTGAAGGCCGAGTTTGGCTGGAACTGGCAAGACCTGTTGCAACAAAAAATATTTTCCCCCTTGTCCATGCGCCACACGAGCGCCTATATGTCCGTGGCCGAAAAGAACAAATGGCCCGTCGCATGGCCGTATCGGCCCTCCGGTGATGGAAAGATAGTAAAGGGCGACCTCGTCAAACGGGACAACATGATGCAGGCGGCCGGCGGGCTGATCTGCTCCGCAAACGATGCCGCCGAATGGTTGGCGTTGTATCAAAACAAGGGGAAACGAAACGGCAAACAGCTCATCGCGGCGTCCCTGCTGGAAGAATCCATCCGCGCAACCGCCGGCTCCAATCGCCGCGTAGGGCCGATTCAGGATGAAGGTTATGGTGTAGGCTGGTTTTTGGCAAATTACAAGGGGAGCAAATTGTATTACCACAACGGCGGCTATCCGGGCTTTTTTTCCAGGATCGTGCAAATGCCGCAGCACCAGGTTGGTATCGCCATATTTGCCAACGAAAGCATGACGGGCGATCTGGTGTCGGAACTGATCCTGTCGTTTGTGCTCGATTACTACCAAGACAAAAGTGCGTTCGATTTGAAGAAATACGACGATCAAACGGACAGTTTGGTACTACGCGTCTCCGATGCACAGGCAAGGATCAAACAACAATACGAAAGTCTGTCCCAGCGCCCATGGAAACTGACGCTACCGAAAAAAGCCTTCTGCGGCACCTATTTCAACCAATACATCGGCAAGGTCACGATCGAGGAACAACAGGACGAACTTATCGTAAAAATGGGAGAACTGACCATAAAGGCTACCCCCTATACTCAAGACAACTCCATCCGAATTCAAATCGGCAATACCGGCAGCGTGATGACCTTCAAAACAGAAGATAACCGGGTGGTAGCCATGCAATACCGGAGCGACTCTTTTGAAAAAACAAACTGAGCAGGCATTCTATTGCAAAAAAATGAATGGATGCCGGCAACCTCAGCCATACGCTTGCGTGTCCTTAGTGCTGCAATGCCGTACAACGGTTTTTCAAAATAGCACAAGCAGATGGGGAGAATCATTACATGGAATGCCGCATCGCAAATGGACGGCGACACGAACTACTTGTTTTATGCGGAAGATGTGATCCGGCACAAGCAATTCAGATCAACGCTGTCCGTAAAATACTGCCTTTCGGACGCGCTCCGGTATGTCGTCGGCAACGAGGGGATTGTGGTTCCGCCAAGCGCCCTGTACATCACCAACGCAGGTCAGGACATGGAGTGCCTCCCATGCAACCCGGGCATCCGGGCGCTGACGGTGTCTTTTTCAAACGACCTTGTGCAGGATGTGTACAGAAACCATGTTCGTGCGGACAAAAACTTGCTGGACGACCCCGAACCACCCTCTCAACCGATACGTGTTTTTCAGCACGTCCATCATGGCTCTTCCCCTTTGGCCGGGCACCTACATGCACTTGCCCTGCGAATGGCTGCCTCCGGCGATTCCAATGACCTTCCGTTCGATGTATTGTACCGGTTGGCCGAAGGACTGCTGGCGTTGCAATCGGACATGTCGAGGCAGATGAACCGGATGAATGCTCGTACGCCCGCTACTCGCGAAGAGCTGTACCGCCGCTTGTTGCAGGCGAAGGCGTTTATGCACGACCACTGGCAGAATGACCTGACGCTCAAGCATGTTGCTCGTCATGTTTGCCTGTCGCCTTACCATTTCCATCGCAATTTTCGGGAGGCCTTCGGTTTGGCGCCTATGCGCTGGTTCCGACAATTGAAGTTGCAAAATGCAAAAACCATTCTGGCGACCAAGTGTCAATCGGTTAGCGAGGTGGCGCTGCATTGCGGTTTTGCTGATGTGTTTTCTTTTTCCAAGGCATTCAAGCGGGAATGGGGCATTCGACCATCGTTGGTGTGGTCGGAAGGCTGATACTACATCCGGACGTCATGTGCCAACGGCCAAATAACCTACCTTTGCCGCGCACCAAACCACGCATGCCATGTCCGAAATAGTCGAGAACGTCCAGATCGAAGCAGGCTGGAAGCACGTCTTGGCCGATGAGTTCCGGCAACCGTATTTCGCCGAGATCAAAGATTTTCTGGTACGCGAAAAACAGGCCGGAAAGGTGATCTTCCCGCCCGGTCCGCTGATTTTCAACGCGTTCAACACCACGCCGTTCGACCAGGTACAGGTCGTCATTCTTGGCCAAGACCCCTACCACAACCCCGGCGAGGCGATGGGCCTGTGTTTTTCGGTGCCCAAAGGCGTGCGCGTGCCGCCCTCGTTAGTCAACATTTACAAAGAAATCAACCGCGACCTCGGACTGCCCATTCCCGCCCACGGCGACCTGACGCACTGGGCCGAACAGGGCGTTTTGATGCTCAACGCCATGCTCACGGTGGAGGCCGGCAAACCCGCCTCGCACCAGAAAATAGGCTGGCAGACCTTTACCGATGCCGTCATCCGGCATATCTCCGAGCAAAAAGACGGGATGGTCTTCCTGCTGTGGGGCAAGTTTGCCGAAGGCAAAAAGGTGCTCATTGACGAGACCAAACACTATGTGCTCACGGCCCCCCACCCTTCTCCGCTGGCCGGCACCGGCTTTCAGGGCTGCGGACATTTCAGCCGCACCAATGAAATTTTGACCGGTCAGGGCAAAAAAACCATTGACTGGAGCGTTTAGGGCTTTGCATCGCTATTATTGCCACAAATCCAGAACACAACACGACTTCCATGCTTTTAAAAAAACTCGTCCTTTGCCTCCTTATCTTTTCCCAACTTGTTTCCTGCGTTTCCTCCAAAAAATACCGCGACGAGGTTGCACAGCGCAACGCCTGTGAGGGCCGTGAAAAAGTGCTGGTGCAGGAAGTCCTCGGCCGCCGCAAGGAAACCGCCGATTTGGTAAAACAAGTGGGCGACCTCAACCGGAACCTCGGGAACCAGGATGCCGAAATTCGCTCCCTGAAGCAGGAACTGACCACCCGCACCCAGTCCATGGGCGAGTCGTCCTCCAAATTGATTTCCGACAAAACAGCGCTCGAAAAGGAACTGGCCGGCAAAAACGCCCAACTCGAACAGCGCGAAAACACGCTGCGCCTGATCGCGATGGCTCAGAAAAAACGGCAAGCCGACCTGAACGAGATCCGGAATGCCCTTGCCAAAGCCTACCCCTCCGGCGCCGTACTCGACCTGAGCGAGCAGGCCGTGCTGCTGACCCTGCCCGACCAAAGCCTGTTCGACAAAAACGGCGTGGCTGTGAGCACTGGCGGTCGCAATCTGCTTCAACCGCTGGCCGGGGTGTTGGCCAACCGCCCGGAACTGTCCGTCGAGGTGCGCGCCTACACCGACAACACCCTGCCGAAGGGCGCAAAGAACCTGGACGATACCTGGGACTGGAGCCTGGCACGCGCCACGAACATCACCCGGTTGCTCATCCGCGAATTCAACATCAACGCCAACCAACTCACCCCCGTGGGCAAGGGCGAGTACTTCCCCGTGGCTTCGAACGAGACCGCAGAAGGGCGGCTCCGCAACCGCCGTACTGTGCTGGCTATTTTTCCGCCGTTGGTGCAGGTGCCGGCGGCGGAGTAGTTGGCCGTTGGCTGTTGGCCATTGGCAAAGGTTCACGGTGTCAATTATTTGTGGCAGCACGAAGTATAAATCCCAAGCAACCATTCCCGAACAAATTACTCCTTCGCACAATCACTTGTGCTCAAGCACCGTTCCTTGCCGGTCGAAAACAAAAACCTGTACCTGTTCTCATGAAAAAAATCTTCCCTGCCTTGCTGGCACTTCTGTGCCTTTCCCCTGTGCTTTTGCTTGCCCAAACCCCTTCCCGTGCGACCATCAAGGGTGTCATCCGCGACACCACCGATGTCCCCGCAGAATACGCCACCGTCATGCTGCTCAGCCCAGTGGACTCCACCTTGGTCAATTTTACCCGCAGCGACGAATCGGGCGCCTTTGCGTTCAAAAATGTGAAAAACGCCCCGTACATCTTCAAGATTTCCTACATCGGCCATATCCCCTACCAGCAGCACCTCGCCCCCTCCCCCACCGAGCTGCACGATCTCGGCGTGGTGCGCCTCAAACCCATCAGTACCGAACTCATGGAGGTGGTCATCAAAACCGCCAAAGCGCCCCTGCGTATTCGCGGCGACACCATCGAGTACGATGCCACCACGTTCAAAGTGCCGCCCGGCTCCACGGTGGAAGACCTGCTGCGCCGCCTGCCCGGCATCGAAGTGGCCGCCGACGGCAGCATCAAAGCACAGGGGCGCGACGTGAACCGGGTGTACGTGGACGGCAAGACCTTTTTTGGCGACGACCCCAAAAGCGCCACCAAGAACCTCGGCGCCGAGACGATCTCCAAGGTGCAGGTGTACGACGAAAAATCCGAACAGGCCAAACTGACCGGTGTGGAGGACGGCAAAAAGGAAAAAGCCATGAACCTCGAGTTGAAAGAGGAATTCAAAAAAGGCTCGTTCGGCAAAGTCACCGGCGCCGTAGGCACTGAAGAACGCTGGGCTGCCCGGGGCAACTACAACCGCTTCGACGAAAAAAACCAACTCTCCTTCATCGGCTACGCCAACAACATCAACGAAACCGGGGTGAACTGGGAGGACTATGGCGAGTTCAAAGGGCAAAACGCATTCAACGACTACGACAACGGCGACTTCGGGTTCAACAGCGGCGGCGGGCGCACCTTTTATTTCGGCGGCGGCAACGACCTGCTCAACAACTTCGACGGAAGGGGGTTCACCCGCAACTTCGGCGGCGGCGCGAACTACAATTTCGACAACAAAAAAACCAAGTACAACGCCAACTACGTGTACAACCAGACCACGCTTGACCTCAGCCAGTTCTCCCTGCGCGAGACCTTCCTCAACGACGGCTCCTTTACCAATACCGACACGACCTCCCGGGGGGAATTCCGCGACAACCACAGCATCGCCACCCGACTCGAACATGAAATTGACTCCTCCAACATGCTGATCGTGAAAGCCAACCTGCGCTTCAGCGGCTCGGACACCCGCAACCGCCAGGCACAGTTTTTCACCGAAAACAACACCACGCCGACCAACAACCTGCAAATAGACAACGCCAGCGACCTGAACTCCTGGCGCCTCACCAGCGCGGCGATCTACCGCCTCCGGTTCAAAAAGAAGGGGCGCTCTTTAGCCATCAGCGCCGGGTACAACAACAACCAGTCCGACGGTACGGACAACCTCTTTTCGCTCAACCAGTTTTTCAACGCCCAAACGCCGACGGAACAAATCCGGCTGCTGAACAGGAACGACAACACGACCTGGCAGGCCAAGTCCAGCCTGCTGTTCACCGAGCCGCTGCACAAGCGCTGGTTTTTCGAAACGTTCTACAATTTCAGCCAAACGGCAAGCGCCGTAAACCGCCAGGCCCAGAACCCCGATGAGAACAACGCCCGCGTGGACGACCTGAGCGTTTTTTATGATTTTCGGGTGCAGTACAACCGGCTCGGCACCAGCCTGCGCTACTCCCACGAGGGCCTGAACGTGTCCACCGGACTGGCCGGACAGCGGCTTCAACTCGATGGGAAGTATGCCATTGACCGCGATCTGCCCTTGCTGACCGATCCTATTCGCCGAACCTTCGACAACCTGGTGCCATACGTAGATGCCAATTACGAGTTCCCAAACAACGTATGGCTGGGCGCCGACTACACCTACGAGGTGTCCGAGCCGCAACTGACCGACCTGCAGCCCGTGCCGAACGTGAACAACCCGGCATTCCGAAACGAGGGCAACCCCAATCTGACGCCCGCCCGTTCGCACGGTTTTTCGCTGAACCTCAACTACTGGAATCCCGCCTCGTTTGCCAACCTCGGCATCGGTACCAGCCTCAACCTGTTCGACAACCAGATCGTGTACAACCAGACCATCGAAGTGGTGGACAGCATCGGCGTGCGCACCACCTCCCGCCCAGACAACGTATCCGGCGGAAACCGCTTCAGCACCTACCTGTGGTCCAACTTCCCGATTGTAAAAACCAAGCTGACCATGAACGTGAACGGAAGTTTCAACACCGGTCGGTCGCCGGCATTCGTGAACGGCGTGGAAAACCAGACCGACAACGTGGGCTACGATATCCGCTTGGGCTTTTCGCTCACCCCCAGCCCCAGCCTCATTCTCAGCGTGGGGGGCAACCTCGGCTTCAACAACATTTCGTACTCGATACAGGCCGAGCAGAACCAAAAGATCCAGAACCACGGCGCCAATGCTTCGGTCAAGTGGCAGTTTGCTCCAAAATCGTTTTTTGAAAGCAATTTCAACTACTCGCTTTATCGCAACGACCGCTTTGATTTCAACCAGGAAGTGCCCATTCTGAACGCGTCGGTGCGCCGGCTCCTGGGGCCGACCAACCGCCTGGAATTGCGCCTTGCCGCGTTCGACATTTTCAACCGCCGCGTGAACATCACCCAAAACGGCACCCAGAACTACGTGATCCGAAACACCGCCCCTACCCTTGCCCGGTATTTCATGCTCAGCCTGAGCTACAACCTGCGCGGGTACGAGGACAAGGTGAAAAAGAACAATTGGTGGTAATGCTTCAGTTTTGAGTTTTGAGTTTTTTGCCAGTCCAACCGTGTTATGCCATCACCATCATTGAAAAAAAAGGCTGCCGCCATTGCCGACATTCTGGAGAGCCTGTACCCGGAAACGCCCATTCCGCTCCGGCACGAGGACGCGTACACCCTTCTGGTGGCGGTGGTGCTCTCGGCGCAATGCACCGACGAGCGCGTGAATCAGATCACGCCACTGCTGTTTGCCCGGGCCGACAATCCGTACGACATGGTGAACCTGTCGGTGGACGACATCCGGGAGATCATCAAGCCCTGCGGGTTGTCGCCCTCCAAGTCGAAGGCCATTTGGGAATTGTCGCGCATTTTGGTCGAGCAACACGGCGGGCAGGTGCCGCCATCGTTCGAGGCGTTGGAAGCCTTGCCCGGCGTGGGGCACAAAACGGCGTCGGTGGTCATGTCGCAGGCATTCGGCGTGCCGGCATTCCCGGTGGACACGCACATACATCGCCTGGCAGCGCGTTGGGGCTTGAGCGACGGCAAAAACGTGGAAAAAACCGAGCGCGACCTGAAGGCCGTTTTCCCGGAAAGCACCTGGAACAAACTGCACTTGCAGATCATCTTTTTCGGACGGCAATACTGCCCGGCACGAGGACACAAGGTGGAGAACTGCCCGATTTGTTCGAAGTTTGGTGTTGCGGAATGAGCATCACTCGCACCGCCTCCGTGCCGCGCCCACCAATTTCCGGGCAAAATCCAGTTGGGGTCGGATAACCGCGTTTTCAGGCGAGTCGAGGTTTTGTTGCAGGTCCTGTTCCACTTCCCCGAATTTTCCCTGACTGATTGCCCGCTCGTAATTGAACAGGTGCGCATTGCGGAAGTGCGCGAACGCCACGACGTGATCGGCTTTGGGGTGCAGGAACAGAAAGTACACCGCACACACCAACAGTCCGCTGAAAAAACCGCCCCAGCCAGAAAATAGCAGCATTTTCAGGCCAAACCCGCCTTTTTGTACCCGAAGGCGCTCATAGTCGAGCAAAATCCGGTGGCTTTCCGTGCGAAGTTCCTTGCCGAGCTGCCGTTCGGCAAAAAGATCGTCGGCATACTGTTGCCGCAGTTTTTCTAAATCCTGCTTGTACTTTTGCGCCGCAACCTGCGCCGTGTGCAGGTCGTTTTCCAATTGAACGATACGCTCTTCGTTGGTCGGGTTTGTTCCCATAGTGCTCAAACAATCTTGTTGTACGGACAAAAGTAGCGATGAATACAGACATTCTGGCAATCGGCATTCACCCCGACGACGTGGAGCTCAGCGCTTCCGGCACCCTGCTCCGGCACGCCGCGCTCGGGTATTCGTTCGGCCTGCTCGACCTGAGCCTCGGCGAACTCGGCACCCGCGGCAGCCCCGAACTGCGCCGTGCCGAGGCCACCGAGGCTGCCCGCATCCTCGGTGCAGCATTCCGCGAACAATTGGACCTGCCCGACGGGCTGTTCGTCCATTCGCCCGAAAACATGCTCAAAATCGTGCGCAGCATCCGGGCCTGCCAACCGAAAATCGTCCTGTGCAACGCGCCCGACGACCGCCATCCCGACCATGGCCGAGCGGCCAAATTGGTGGCCGATGCGTGTTTTTACTCCGGCTTGACCAAGATCGAAACCACGGACGACGCAGGAGTGCCACAGCCGGCCTGGCGCCCGAAGGCCGTGTACCACTACATCCAGGACAAACAACTTGAGCCGGATTTCGTCGTGGACATCACGCCCTATTTTGAACAAAAAATGCAGGCGATACTGGCGTTCCGTTCGCAATTCTACGACCCAAACAAACCGGACGAAGGCCCTCAAACCCCGATATCCGGCAGGGATTTCCTCGATTTTATGGAAGCCAAAGCCCGTGTGTTCGGCAGACCGGCCCAGGTCAAATACGCGGAAGGGTTTATTTGCGGGCGTACGCCTGCGGTAGGCGATCTGTTTTCTTTAAAGTGATGAGTGATGAGCGATGAGCGATGAGCGATGAGTATATTTTCGCTCATCATTCATCGCTCATCGCTAGTATTGACCTTTCCCTTCCAGCCAGTCCACATACTCCACCGAACCGAGCCGGAACTTGATCGGCACCTGCGTTTTCAGGCCGAGGTTGTGCTCGATGCGACAAAAAAACGGCAGGTCTTCCGCCGACCAGCGGCGCATGGCAAGTGCGGGAGACAAGGCGGGAGGTCTTTCGGCTAAACGCGCTGGATGCCCGATAACGCCAGCACGCAGCGGTATTTTGCCGTCAATCCGGAAAGTTGGAAGCACATTCTGGCTGTTACTGGCGATGCTCAGTTTTTTCAGATTTGAGTACGCACTTTCTGCACCTTCCTGAGCATCAAGGCGGGCACTGGCCATCAGGCCGACCAATACGGGAAAGGAGGCCAGGAGAACGTTGCGAAAACAATGCAAAAGCGTCATGGTGTGCAAATATGGCGAACTTGCGGACAAGTCCCCGGACAATTATGTCAGCCGCGAAAACCGCCTTTGCGAATTCGGAAAGTCAATCCCCATCATAAACTGCACGAACACGCCCATGAACGCAGCCGAGGCAAACGTCCGCCACGTCACGACCGGCTCCAGAACGGGCATCGGGTAGGAAAAGGTCGTGATGATCATGCCCGCCACAACCGTGGTGATGGCCGCCCATTGATACAATCGCAGTTTGCCAAAAACAGGAGTTTGGGGTTCGCCCCGATACGCTTCTTCCACAAATCGCCCCAGTCCGTTCAGGATGAAATAGGCGCCGATGATAAAGGACAATTCTGCCCCGCCCTGCCACAGACGCGCCTGAATCCCGCCGACAACCGTCAGCCACAGCATGGAGTACAACTGGGTAGGATGCAGCGGTTTGCCCTTCAAGCCCGCAAGGAAACACACCCTCGAACGCGGATGCACATACCGGATGCCGATCCAAGGCTTCGACACAGCCCCGTGGCAGCAGCCATTGACCAGGCACCGCAATCGGCCAATGGCCTGAACCCACGGAAGGAACACGGCGCCCGTGGCCAAAACCACCCAAACATTCATGCCCATCCAGTAAAGTACCGGCCAGGAGACCAGGGTTCCAAGTACAAAACCGTAAAACCCAAACGGGCGCTTCAACTTGTCCGAACCCTCCACCAACTGTCCCCACAGGCCGCCGCAAACCACCACGATCACCCCGAACAAAATCACACCTGGCACGTATGCATCCCCGGTCAGATACCCGCCGATTGCGATACCCAAAAAGGCGGCAGCCCCCACATAAAACCCATGATTGATGACGCGCACCGGCCCAAATATCCATTCTTTCCAGGAGTTGGCTACCTGCTCTGCTTGTTCGCGCAAGAACTCCCAAACCAGCGGGTAAAACAAGGCCAACACAGCGCCAACTGCCCCCGAGAAAACGTGCAAAATGGGGTCTGAACTGATGACAACTGTGCCAAAAGCCAGCAAACCTGCGGCAGTATGGAGCACCAAACGCGCTGCCGGAAAAGATTTTCCATAAATAACGGCTGCCAGCAAAATCCAAAACCAAGAAAGCGAGAACACAACGTTGAGCCAAAAACTACCCTCCAAGGTGGAAGCATGAGCCATTCCCAAAACGGGCAGCACGAACATTTGTGTAAGCACCGCTGCACCACCCACGAGTCCGCCGAGGAAAAACTGCCGAAGCAGGCTGCGGGTGCGGGTCAGCATCGGGGCGAACACCACCCACGCCAGCGCAGCCGTTCCGACAACCCATTTTACTGTGACCGACAAGCCGAAATCCAGCGGCTGAAAAAAAGGCTCTCGTTTGCCGGATACGGCATCCACGGCAAAGGCCGCAGCACTGAGCAGTACCCACGGCAGCAGGAGTGCCACATAAACTGAAAAGCGGTGCCACAGGCTGGGTGGCGCCTCCCCTTCCGGCGGAATGGCAATCCGGTAATCGCGGGGCGAATCGGGGAATCGCCGCAGCAAGTCGGGCCGTTCGTACCCCCAAACCAAAGCCACACAGCCTGCCAGCACGACCGGGCTGACCAGCCAAAACCCGGGGGCATTTCCAAAATACATGGACACCCCGAAACACATCAGCACAAAACCGGTATAGATCGGGTGCGGAAGCAGCCTGAACACGCTTTCCCGAACAAAAACGGGCGGCGGAAAGGCATTCATCGGAAGCCCTTTGCCATAGCGCCACAAGGCGAACATGCCGGTAAGCAAAAGGATCAACCCCGTCCCGGACAACACCAGGCCCCATCCGGTGGATTGTACCGCTGGCAGGGACACGGCATGCCCAACTTTGAATGCCCAAAATGCCAGCCAAACCGGGAGTATCACCATAAAAACCACGGCGTATCCCAATTTCCCCAAAAAACTGTTTGCTGCGTTTTTCATGTGAAAATGCATTAAAACGTGACCAGTTCGTAAACGACCCACCCTTCCCGAATTTCCTGTCCGGGTGCCATCAATTTGCCCGAGGCACGCCATTTTGTTTCTTTCGCACGCAAAAACTGCAAGGGCGTAATGTGTTCAATACCCGGCAGCCATGCGATCAGCGAGCGAACCACTTCCATGATTTTGTTCTTGTCTTCGATGACAAGCGGATCAGCAAGCAGGAGCGTTTTTCGGGAATCGGGCAAATAAATGCGCTCCTCAGTGATCGCAGCGGTTTTCATTTCCGTTTGCCCGTCAAAAACCCACTGCCTGTTCATCGGGCCTCTCAAATCAATCCAGACCAGCGGCGCATCAGGGTGCGCAAAACGCCCCCAGCGCAGTTCATGGAAACCCATATCCCAAGGCGGAACCGTCATGTCGAGGCACTCCACATAGCCCCAACCTTCCATCGGTTTTTCATCGCCGAGGCGAATGCTGCATCGCGACGCCGGCTGGAGACAGTTCCACATTACACGACCTTTTTTCGTTTCGTGCAACACGGCAGTCAGTGGCTGCGCAACACGCGTCCATTGTCCCGAAACACCAAGGCTGGCATCTTCCCAGCGAATGACATCCCCTTCTTCCGTAGGTTCAGCCACATCCCGAAACCTGCTTTCCGAATGCGTGTCGTTCGGCGCCCGCAGGTAGATATAACTGGCGTACTCCACCGTCGCACCCAGCCACGATAGCCTGGCGACATAACAAATCAACGCCCGGCCATCATCCGATACGCCGTCGAGATACCACTTTTGGAGGTGAAAGGTCCCTACCATTGCGCTGAAATAGTGTTAGTTTGAGCGGTAAAAGTGGTTCAAAAACACCGCAAGGAAGGTGAGCATACTTAAAATTCAGGGTGACTAATATCATGCTGCCAATTCGGCACGCACAACCAAAAACGATTTGTTTTATCTTTGCCCGCCGATATCCGAAATTGTTCCTGAAAACCGGGGACAATCGAATCATTCGAATCAATCGGGACAATCGAATCAATCGAATCGCATGTTCGCCATCATAGACGTGGAAACCACCGGGGGCACGGCCCGCCACGAGCGCATCACCGAGATCGCCATCGTGCTGCACGACGGCACGCAGGTGGTGGACACGTTTTCGACCTTGCTCAACCCGGAGCGGAGCATCCCCTGGAGCATCACACAACTGACCGGCATCACGGACGATATGGTGGCGCACGCGCCGAGGTTCTACGAAGTGGCCAAACAAATTGTACAGATGACGGAGGGCGCCGTTTTCGTGGCGCACAACGTGTCGTTCGACTATGGTTTTGTGCGCGAGGAGTTTGCCCGTCTGGGCTACCCGTTCAGCCGCAAGCAACTTTGCACCGTGCGGCTGGCACGCCAGGTGTTTCCGGGGCTGCCCAGCTACAGCCTTGGCAACCTCAAGCGGCACTTCGGTATTTTTTCGGAAAAAAGCCACCGCGCCCTCGACGACACCCTGGCTACCGTCGAAATTTTTGAGCGCATACTCGCCGCGCAGGCTGGCAACGGGAGCATCAAGGCTATGGTCAACCACGGCGTTCGGGAAGCCAAGTTGCCCGAGGGCATCACCCTCGAGCGCCTGCACGCCGCCCCGGAAGCCTGCGGGGTCTATTACCTGCACGACGAGCGCGGGGAGGTGATTTATGTGGGCAAAAGCATCAACATCCGCAAACGCCTGTTCGAGCATTTCGCCGACCCATCGCCCAAGGGCGAAAAACTGCGGGCCGGTGTCGCAGACTTCAGTTGCGAGGTCACCGGCAGCGAATTGGTCGCCCTGCTCCATGAAAGCGCCGAAATCAAACGCCTGCAGCCACGGATCAACCGGGCGCTGCGCATCAAGCAGTATTCGGGCTGTGTGTTCACCTATACCGACCAGAACGGCTACCGCTGCCTAGCCGCCGGCCAGCGTTCGAAACGGAACATGAAACAACTGGAATTGGTGGCGGAACTGCCCAAGTTGACCAGCGCCCGGGCCTGGTTGGACAGTCTGGCACGGCAATTTTCGCTTTGTGGAAGGTTGTGCCACATTGACCACAACGAACGGGCCTGTTTTCACTATACGATCAAAAAATGCCTCGGGGCCTGTGTCGGCGCAGAACCCCCGGAAGCGTACAACCAACGGGTGCTGGAAGCGCTCGCCGTGCTGTCGAGAGGACTGTCCGGCAGTTTTTTCCTGATTGACAAAGGACGCCATGAAACCGAAAAGGCCATAGTAGCCGTTCAAAACGGCGAATATCACGGCTACGGGTATATCGGAACCGAGGATGCACTCGAGGCACAAGACCTGCTCGAAGCAGTGAAAATCGCACACCGGGACCCCGATGCGCCTCGCATCATCCGAGGGTACATGGAAGGGAAAAATGCCTCGTACGAACTGAAAAAAATGTGAGTGAACACGATTTACGATTTACGATTGCCGAGTTCGAGAGTTCGTAAATCGGCAATCGTAAATCGTAAATCTACTTCCCTGCTTTGGCGCGGTAGATGTACTTTTCGATATCGCGCCATTCCGGGGATGCCTGGTTTGGAAAGTCGCGGCGCAGGCGTTCGAAGGCTTCCACGGCAGCGTCTTTGTTGCCTTGGTATTCGTGGAGCATACCTAGTTTTTTCAGGTAGTAAGCCGCCAGAATGTCGTTGTTGCCGGCTTCGGCAGCCTTTTCGTAATAGTCCAATGCTTTGTCGTACTCTTTTTTCTCGGAGTAGCAGTCGCCGAGGACCCCGTTTTTCATGATCGGCATGAGATCGCCCTCGGCGCTGTAGTCTTCGAGGTATTCAAGCGCCTTGTCAAAGTCGCCGAGCTGCAGGCAGCAAACGCCGGCGTAATATTTGGCGAGGTTGCCGGCATCGGAGCTGCCGAATTTGTCGGCGATGCCCGCGAAGCCGTCGTAGCCGCCGCCCGGGTTTTCAAGAGCCAGACGGAACGAATCGCGCTCGAACTGGGCCTGTGCCTGCCACATGGCGTTCACGGCTTCTTCCTGCTGGGGCTCTACGACCAGCACTTTGTATCCCCACCAACCCAATACGATCAGGGAAATGCCGCCTACGATATACAGCAGCAGGTTTTGGTTGTTTTGCCAAGCTGGCCGTGCAGATGCTGTTACCTCTTGAACCTCTACCTCGGCGTCCGTTGCCTTGGACGTTTTGCGTTTTGCCATTGTCTGTTGAAAATTATGAGTTGTTGTCTTTTTCCGGTGCCTTTGCGAAAAGGCGGGCAAAAGTACGGAAAGTTTGTGTCGGGCAAGGGGTAGCGCCAAAAATTGTCTGAGAGATTTACCGCAGGGGTAATGTCAAAATGGTAAGGAGACGCGAGACGTCGCAAATTTTTCACCGCAGAGACGCGGAGGCGCGGAGATATTTTCTCTGCGCCTCCGCGTCTCTGCGGTGAATTTGAATATTATTTGGGACAAAAAATCTCTCGTTACCCTTTTGACACAAGCCCCAAAATAGTACATCATTGCTTCCGCAAGTACTGGATCAGCGCCAATCGGACATCGTTGCGCAGATCGTTTTTGTCCTTGGGGTCCGGCTTTGTCAGTCGCAGCACATCGGGATTGGTGGTGCCCTTTCCGTCAGCGGAAGGTTCTGTTTTCAGGAAGTCCATGCCGGTTTCCAGTCCGGTGAGCAGGAAGTCGGCCAAAACAACGCGATACACTTTTTTGGGATCGAGGGCGGCATTGCCGATGAGCCAGCGCTTGTTCGCCTCGTCCCGGGTAATGCGCCCCCAATGCAGGTAACCGCCCTTGCCCTTGTTGGCCAAACCCGCGTCGAGGGTACGCTGGAGCAGTGTGCCCCGCATTTCCACCTCGGCGATACCGCCGCCGAACGGCAGCATGCGCACGATGTCCAGTTCGGTAAGGGTGCCGCTCAGCACGTCGTCCACCCGAATGGAACCGCCGTTCAGCATCCCGCAATCCGGATTTGTTTTCGCCACGGAGAACATGGCATTTGCGATCATTTGCCCGACGGGCACCTGGCCGTGCCGCACGGCAGCCTCCCGGCAGTCGAGCGGTTCCCGGAGCACCGTCACGGTTTTTTCGGCATTGAACCCGGAAGACGCCAGCGACTCGTTTTTGATTTTCTCCCACTTGGCCACCACGGCAGCCGCCATGGGTTCTGGCTCAATACTGCCGTCAATGCGCCGCAGTTCGGACTTGACGGTGGTCGCTCCTGTTTTTTTGTTGTGGCGCAAGGTGTGCACGTACACCGTGCGAGCGTTGGCATCCGCCTTCGCCACATGAGTTCTGCCCACTTTGTGAAACATATTGTCGTGATCGTGTCCACCCATGATAAGCGGCACATCGGGCAGCATGGCGGCAAGTTTCAGGTCGTCGGCTACATCGAGGTGTGTGAGGCCGACACGGATGTCCGTTTTTCCGAGCAGTTCCGCATGCGCGCGCTTGGCCTCTGCCAAGGGTTCGGTATAGGCCACAAATGGCTTTTGCCCGGTAGTCACCAGCACGCCGAATACGCCAAGTTTGACCGTCGTGCCGTCGGCATCCTTTATTTCGGTCACGATGTAGTCGGGACATTTTTCCGTGGTGCCGTCAGCGCGTTTTTTTGCGAATTGCCGCGTGGCACCACCGGCATCCACCTGTCGGGCGTTGGCGGCGATCCAGGTGAATTTGGATTCGTCCAAGCGTGCCTGCAGGTCTTCATAGTCGTAATCGAACTCGTGGTTCCCGAACACCGTCCAGTCCAGGCCGAGAGCGTTCAGGGCTTCGACCATCTGTTTGCCCCGGATGCGCTTGCCCTCATGCTTGAGGGTGCCGATGACCGAGGGGCTGATGAAGTCGCCGGCCAGCACGGTGAAAGTGTTTGGGTTTTTTTCCAGCAGGCTTTTTCGCAGTCCGGCCACACGGGCCAGTCCGCTGGAATTGTCGCTCAAGGGCGAGATCTCGTACACATCGTTCAACTGAAGAAATACGATTTCAATTTGTCCGTCGTCCGTGCCGGCGGCAGTGGATCGGCGGGCAGGGTCGCAGGAACATAACGCCAGCAGGAAGACAGCGAGGTACAGGTGTTTATTCATGGTATGCAGATGTATTTGTGGGCAAAGTTGACGCTGATTTTGTGAATTCGTCCGAGGCAGCGGCATTTTTTTGAGGCAGCCACCCCCAAATGCCGCGACCGTGCCACACCATGCGCTTTCCTTGGTTGATTCTTGCCACCCTGCCAGATGATTTACGTCATGGCCAATTCAGAAAAAGTGCCAAAAACCAGTCTATAGCCCTTAAAACAGCCTGTTTTTGAACGATTGTACGGGCACGAACCAGCCTCGTCGGTTTTATGATTATGGTCATAAACCAGCACCTTGGCATGCCCGTACACTTGCACCGTCAAAAACATTTCGTTCAAACAAAATCACGTTGGTATGAAAACATGGTATTCTTTCCTCGCTGTGCTGGTGTTCGCATTGGCGGCCTGTGGCGGCGGGGACAAACCCAAATCCTCCGGTGCCGACGCACCGGCAGCCCCCACCCCGGAACAACAAATGCTGGCCGAAGGCAAGGGCATTGGCGAAGTCAAGTTCGTCGAATTAAAAACCCCGCTCGAAGCCGAACGCGTGTCGCGCGGGAAAGCCATTTATGACATGAAATGTTCGGCCTGCCACAAACTCGACGACAAACGCGTCGTCGGCCCGGGCTGGAAAAATGTCACCAAAAACCGCAAGCCTGAGTGGATCATGAACATGATCACCAACGTGGAAATCATGCTCGAACGCGACGATGAAGCCCAGAAACTGCTCGAACTCTGCCTCACCCGCATGCCCAACCAAAACGTGTCCATCGGCGATGCCCGCGACGTGCTGGAGTTCATGCGCTCCAACGACGGAGAAAAATAAAGCGATTTTAGCGACGAGTGATGAACGATGAGTGATGAGTTTCGTAGAGTACTCCTCGCTCATTTTTCATCACTCACCACTCATCGCTCATCACTCATCACTCATCACTAACTAAAGATTATGAAAAAAATACTCTTTTTTCTCGCCGGGCTGCTGCTCGTGATAGCGGCCCTTTGGCAGTGCAAAACAAAGGGCGCCGCCAGCGCATCTGCCGGTGATGCCGCCGAAAAAGTGTACGTGGCTCCGGGCACATACGACGAGTTTTACAATTTTGTTTCCGGCGGCTTCAACGGGCAGGTGTCCGTGTACGGCCTGCCGTCGGGTCGTTTGCTGAAAATCATCCCGGTGTTTTCGGTGTTCCCTGAAAATGGATGGGGGTACAGCGAAGAAACCAAACCCATGCTGATGACCTCGCACGGTTTCGTGCCTTGGGACGACCAGCACCACATTTCCATGTCGCTCACCAATGGCGAACAGGACGGACGCTGGATGTTTGCCAACGCAAACAACACGCCGCGCGTGGCCCGCGTGGACCTCGGTTCCTTCCGGACGGAGGAGATCATGGAAATCCCGAACTCGGGCGGCAACCACTCCTCCCCGTTCATCACCGAAAACAGCGAGTACATCGTGGCTGGGACGCGATTTTCGATTCCCATGGACGACCAGCCCGACGTGCCCATCGATACGTACAAGGACAACTTCCGTGGCACGGCCTCTTTCATCAGCATTGACCCGCAGGACGGCCACATGAAACTCGGCTTCCAGGTGCTGTTGCCGGGCATCAACCTCGACCTGAGCCGCTCTGGCAAAGGCCCGAGCCACGACTGGTTCTTCTTCTCCTGCTACAATTCCGAGCGTGCCAACACCCTGCTTGAGGTGAACGCTTCGCAAAACGACAAGGACTTCATCGTCGCCATCAACTGGAAAAAAGCCGAAGAGTATGCCCGCGCCGGCAAAGGCACGGTGAAAAAAGTGCGCTATGCCCACAACATCTACGACGAAAAAACGCACACCGCCACCACCAAGTGGGAAACCGAGGCCATCATGCTCGACCCACGGGTGCTCAAGGACTTTGCCTACTTCATCCCCTGCCCGAAAAGTCCGCATGGCTGCGACGTGAACCCCACCGGCGAGTACATCGTGGGATCGGGCAAATTGGCCGCCATCATTCCCGTGTTCTCCTTCGCAAAAATGCAGAAGGCCATCGCCGACCGCAACTTCGAGGGCGAATACGACGGCATCCCCGTGTTGAAGTACGAGGACGTGCTGCACGGCGAGGTGAAAAAGCCCGGCCTCGGGCCGTTGCACACGGAGTTTGACAACAACGGCAATGCCTACACCTCGTTCTTCGTCTCGTCCGAGATCGTCAAGTGGAATGTGCAAAGCCTCGAAGTGGTTGACCGCGTGCCTACGTACTACTCCATCGGTCACCTGTGCGTGCCCGGCGGCGACACGAAAAAACCGCACGGCAAGTATGTTATCGCCTACAACAAGATCACCAAAGACCGCTACCTGCCTACCGGCCCCGAACTGGCCCAGTCGGCCCAACTGTACGACATCAGCGGCGACAAGATGAAACTGCTGCTCGACTTCCCCACCGTGGGCGAGCCGCACTACGCCAATGCCGTTCCGGCTAGTTTGATCAAAGACAAGTCCGTCAAAATCTATCCGCTGGAAGAAAACAGTCATCCGTACGTGGCCAAAGGCGAGGCACAGGCCAAGGTGGTGCGCGAAGGCAACAAGGTACACGTGTACATGACCGCCATCCGCTCGCACCTCACGCCCGACAACATCGAGGGCGTGCGCCTCGGCGACGAGGTCTATTTCCACGTCACCAACCTCGAACAGGACTGGGATGTTCCGCACGGTTTTGCCATCAAGGGCGCCGCTACCGCCGAAATCCTCATCATGCCCGGCGAGACCCAGACCCTCATGTGGAAACCCGACCGAGTAGGTGTCGTGCCGTTCTACTGCACCGACTTCTGCTCGGCCCTCCACCAGGAGATGCAGGGCTACATGCGGGTGTCGCCCGCAGGCTCGAACGTGCCGCTGAAATTCAGTACCGGGGAACCGAATTGATTGACCGGGATGCCCTGTGGTGCAGGATGGGACACGGATTTTACGGATTGGACACGGATGACACAGATTGGACACAGATTTACACAGATTCTTCTTATTGATTTTTTAGATCCGTTTCATCCGTGTCCAATCCGTAAAATCCGTGTTCAATCCCCTAAATTCGTGTCCCATCCTGCTTCTTCTACAATTCGAACCAATTCAATTTCACAATCATGAAACACCTACTTTCTTCCATAACGTTTCTGGTACTCCTGCTCGCTTTTGCCTGCAACCAAACTACATCCGACACCGCCGGTACCGCCGATGCTGCAACTCCCGGTGCGGGCCAGTCTGCCGTACAGGACGACGTTTCCCAGAAAAATGTCGTGCAAATCGCTGTCGGCTCCAAGGACCACACCACACTCGTGGCTGCCGTGAAAGCCGCCGCATTGGTGGATGCCTTGTCCAACGCCGGCCCGTTCACGGTGTTTGCGCCTACCGATGAAGCGTTCTCAAAAGTGCCCAAGGAAACGCTGGACAACCTGATGAAACCCGAAAACAAGGACGCTCTGTCGAACATCCTCGAGTACCACACCTTCGTGGGCGTGGTCAAGACCGAGCAGATGCGCGACGGACAAAAACTCAATCAGGTCAACCTGAAAAACATTATCCTAAACGTCAAGGACGGCAAGGTCATGATCAACGGCAAAGCCAACATCCTCGCATCCGTGCCTGCCTCCAACGGGATCGTGCACGTGATTGACGCCGTGCTCATACCCGAATAATCGCTGCTGGCTATTGGCTGTTTGCCTTTGGCTGTTGGCTGTTGGCTTCCGAATTAGAGTACACCCCTTAAGCGGGACATCACACTCGGAGGCCAATAGCGAACGGCGAACGGCCAACAGCCAACGGCCAACAGCCAACAGCCAACAGCCATGTTCAAAATCACCAATATCTCCCGCATCACCCTTGCTATCGGTGCATTAGCATTGTTCATTTTGCTGAAAACGCCGATCTGGAATATTTACCTCACGGCTCCGCAATACCCGGAAGGGCTGGAAATGAAAATTTGGCAAGACACGCTCACCGGCGACGTCAGGGTCATCAGTGCCCTCAACCACTACATCGGCATGCGGGCGATCAGTGTGGACATGTTCCCCGAGTTCGAGTATATCGGCGACGTGGTCATGCTCGTCGGGGTGCTTTGTTTTGTGCTGGCATTGATCGGCCGCTGGTGGTCTGCGGTGACCTACTGGGTTATCTTGGCCGTGGCTGATTCGGTGGCACTCTACGATTTTTGGCGCTGGGGCTATGACTACGGCCACAACCTCGACCCAAAAGCGCCCATCGTCATCCCGGGCATGGCGTACCAGCCGCCGGTGATCGGCTATAAAAAACTGCTCAATTTCGAGGCGTGGTCGCTGCCCGACACCGGCGGCTGGGTGCTCATGGGCGTCACAACCATTTCGCTTTTAATCGTCGCCTACGAGTGGTGGCGCCACCGCAAGCAACGCGTCCCGACTGTCAAGCCCGCGGCAGTTGCCCTGTTGCTGCCTTTGTTTTTTGTGCAATGCAGCACCGGCCCGCAGTCCATTCGATACGGCACCGACAATTGCGACTTTTGCAAAATGACCCTCATGGACAAACGCTACGGCGCCGAGATCATGACCAAAAAGGGCAAAGCCTACAAGTTCGACGATGTGAACTGTTTGGTCTTGTTCGACAAGGAAGGCTCCGTCAAATCCGAAGACGTAGCCGGGCGTTACATCGCCGACTTTGCCCACGAAGGCGTACTGCTGGAGGTCGAAAAAGCCGTTTTCCTCCACAGCGACAAGTTGAAAACGCCGATGGCGTCGCAAGTGGCAACCTTTGCTGGACAGGCCGATCTGGAAAAAGTCAAAATGCAAGCCGGCGGAGAGGTTCTGAATTGGAGCCAAGTGCGTGGCCTGTTCGAGTGACAAAAAAAACATGAAACACAGCATCACATTCCTCCTCTTTCTCGCCGTTCAGGCCCTATCCGCCCGCACTTGGGTGGTGGCGTCCGGCACGGCGTTGGCGAGCATACAGGCTGCCATAGACAAGGCCCAGCCCTACGACACCGTGCTCGTTCGGGCGGGGGAATACCGGGAGCCAATCACCGTTGGCAAACCGCTGACCCTGCGCGGCGAAGGCTGGCCGGTTCTCGACGGCCTGCACAAACACCAGCCCCTGAGCATCCGCTCGAATCATGTGTCGGTGAGCGGTTTCCGGGTGCTGCGCTGTGGTTCGGGTTCGTTGGAAGATCAGGCAGGTATCAAGGTGTACAACGCCCGGTTCGTGTACATTTTCAACAACGTACTCGAAGACAACTACTTCGGCATCTACTTGTCCGGCAGCAAACTGTGTTGGGTCACGGGAAATCGTCTGCGCGCGCATGGTGAGGTGGAACAAACCTCCGGCAACGGGATCCACGCCTGGAAATGCGACAGCGTGACCATCGCCGACAACCGGGTGCAGGGCCACCGCGACGGCATCTACTTCGAGTTCGTGACCAACTCCCATATCAACCGAAACTGGAGCGAGGGCAATGTCCGGTACGGACTGCATTTCATGTTTTCGCACAACGACTCCTATGAGCACAACACCTTCGTCCGGAACGGCGCCGGCGTGGCGGTCATGTACACCCGAAACGTCACGATGCGACACAACACGTTTTCTGAAAATATCGGCGGCGCTGCCTATGGCATGTTGCTCAAAGACATCCAGAGCAGCCGCATCGCCGACAACATTTTTGAAAAAAACACGGCGGCCATTTTCATGGAAGGCTGTACCCGCAGCGTCCTGGAACGCAACGAATTCCGCCAAAACGGCTGGGCCATAAAAGTGCAGGCCAGCTGCGACGGCAATACGTTCAAAAACAACAATTTCTTTGCCAACACCTTCGACGTATCCACCAACAACCAGTTGGTGCTCAACACGTTTGAAAAAAATTACTGGGACAAATACGAGGGCTACGACCTCAACCGCGACCAGATCGGCGATGTGCCCTACCGCCCCGTCAGCCTGTTCGCCATGGTGTCCGACCAAATGCCCTACGCCATGATGTTCTGGCGCAGTTTCACCGTACTGTTGCTCGACCGAGCCGAAAAAGTCATCCCCAGCCTTTCCCCAGACAACCTGCGCGACAACGCTCCGCTGATGAAACCGTACAAGTTTTGAGTTTTGAGTTTTGAGTGTCCAATCAACCAGTCAACCAGTCAACCATGCTTCAGATACAGCAAGTCAGCAAAACCTTTGGGAAATTGGAGGTGCTGAAAAACATCCAGATCGGTTTCGAGCGCGGCCAGGCCGTGGCCATCATCGGCCCCAACGGCTCGGGGAAAACCACGCTGATCAAAAGCATACTCGGCATGGTGGTGCCCGAAAGCGGCAGCATTGCGTTTCAGGGGCAGGTTATCGGCCAGGATGCGCAATACCGCCGGCACATCGGGTACATGCCCCAGATCGGGCGCTACCCCGACAATATGCAGATCGGGCAACTGTTCGACATGATGCGCGACCTGCGCGGACAAGAAACCGCCACCCTGGACGAAGAACTCGTACACGCCTATCGGCTGCCCGATATTTACCAAAAATCCATGCGCACACTGTCGGGCGGCACCCGGCAGAAAGTGAGCGCCGCCCTGGCCTTTTTGTTCAGCCCCCCCGTCATGATCCTCGACGAACCGACAGCCGGCCTCGACCCCCTCTCGGCGGAGATTTTGAAAGAAAAGGTCCAGCGCGAAAAACAGCGCAACAAACTGTTCCTCATCACCTCGCATATCATGAGCGACCTGGAGGAACTCGCCACCGACGTGCTCTACCTCGTGGAGGGCCGAGTCGTTTTTTTCAAGCCGCTTGACAAACTGAAATCCGAAACCGGCGAGGAACGCCTCGGCCGGGCTATTGCTCAAATCATGCAAACCGCTTCATCATGAACATCCATCCGGAAAATACCATTGGCGAACTCGTCGCCCACCATTACCGCACTGCCGAAGTATTCAGCCGGCACGGCATTGATTTTTGTTGCGGCGGGAAACGCACGCTCGCCAAGGCTTGCGAAGAAAAAGACTTGGCCTGGGAAACGCTGTCCGAAGAACTGACGCAAGCAGTCGAAGCGCCCGAAATGCCCTCGCAAAACACGGACAAGTGGGCGCCCGATTTTCTGGCCGAGTACATCGAGCACACCCACCACCGGTATCTGCGGGAAAACCTGCCGCTGCTGCACCAATACACCGCCAAGATTGCCAACGCGCACGGCGCCCGACACCCGGAACTGAAAGTGGTACACAAACAGATTGAGCTATTGGCCGGAGACCTTCTCGAGCATTTGACTAAGGAAGAACAAATTCTTTTTCCCTACATCAAAGCCTTATGCGCGGCTCAGCGCGAGCGTACCGGTGTTCCACGAATGCCGTTCGGTTCGGTCGAAAACCCGATCCACGTCATGGAAAACGAGCACGACTATGCCGGAACCCTGCTGGAAAACCTGCGCGACCTGACCGACGGATTTACCCCGCCCGCTGATGCCTGCGCTACGTACATCGTCACCTTCGCCAAACTCCGGGAACTGGACAATGACCTGCGCTGGCACGTGCATTTGGAAAACAATGTGCTTTTCCCGAAGGCGATTTTACTCGAAAAACTGCTGGAACAACAGAATTGAACATGGAACAGACGTTAAAAACACCGTACCCTTGCGCTATGGAAAAAACCGCAGACCGCAAGGGGGGCATCATGGAATTGCCCATGCTGAAGATTGCCAAATATGTGGTCTTCGACATCCTGCGCAACAAGTTCGTGCTGGCGTACCTGCTTTTTTTGGTGCTGGTGTCCATGAGTTTTTTCAACCTCGAGAGCGACCCGGTCAAGGGCATGATGAGCCTCCTGAACATCATCCTGATCGTGCTCCCGCTGGTGAGCATCGTGTTTGCCACCATCCACCTGTACAACTCCTACGAATTCACCGAACTGATGCTGGCCCAACCGCTGCGCCGCTCCGACATTTTCCTCGGACAGTACCTCGGCATGGCGGCATCGCTGTGCATCGCGTTCGGCATCGGCGTGGGCGTTCCGGTGCTGCTGTACGAGGGCACGATGCGCGGAGCGGTCTTGGTAGGCTGCGGCCTGCTGCTGACGCTGGCGTTTGTGTCCATGGCATTTTTGGCCACCGTGCTCGCGCGCGACAAGGCCCGGGGCATCGGCATCGCCCTGCTGCTGTGGTTTTTCTGCACCATCCTGTACGACGGGTTGGTGCTCATGGGCATGTTTGCGTTCAGTGAGTACCCCTTGGAAAAAGTCATCATCGGGCTGGCTTTCCTCAATCCCGTTGACCTGGCCCGCATTGCCATGCTGCTCCAGTTGGATGCCGCTGCGCTGATGGGCTACACAGGCGCCCTGTTTCAGCATTTCTTCGGCTCGATGTGGGGTTCGGGACTGTCCGCACTGGCTATGCTGGTATGGATTGCGGTGCCGCTGTGGGTGGCGGTGAGAATTTTCAAGAAAAAAGATATTTGAGCAAAGTAATGGACATGAGTCAGGGTGGTTGCAGATATTTTCGTGTAAGTTTGCTAAAAATTTGGACACATGGAAGCAACACAAGCAATGCCCAAGGCTTCTCGAAATCTGGAGGCGCGAAAATTGAATTTGATAGAAGTCATCGCCCGGATATCTGATCCGGATATCATCGCACGGCTTGAGGATTTTTTACATGACGAAGCGGAATTGAGTGCAGAAGAGGTAGCCTTGCTGGAAAAACGGCTGGCGCGTTACCGTGCCAATCCCAAGCAGACATCTCCAATAGAATCTACTATCCAGAAACTCGCCAATCGAGCCAGATGAGTTACGCAGTTGTCACAACTCCGGATGCCGATGCCGACTTGTCTGATGTGTGCGCCTGGTATGCAGAACAATCAGAAGACCTTGACCTGGATTTCCTTGACGATCTTCGTGAAGTGGCCGACCAAATTGCATTGCTTCCCCACAGTTTCCCAATTGTTTACAAAACAATACGCTTGGCACTGATGAGACGATTCCCCTACAAAGTATTTTTCATCGTTGAAGAAACCGAAAACCAAGCAGCCATTCTTGCAGTTGTGCACCAAGCACGACACCAACGAGTTTGGAAAAAACGTGTATGAGAACTACCCACACAACGCCTCCGATTCTTTCAAAATCCCCCGCACACGCCCGGGCGACACGTCCGCCATTTCCAGTTTTGCCGGTTCCGCGAGCAGTTCCCGCGCCAAAACCACGCGCTGTTCCAGAAGCCGGCTTTTTTCGTGCCGCGTCAGCGAGGTCAGGCAAGTGAGCGGGTGCAGGCCCGTGCGGTCCACCCATTCGCGCAGGCCGTGGTCGGACGGCGTATCCCAACTGATGAGGTGCATGTCGGAGCAGCGCCCATAGCGCAAGGCATCATCGGTGAACCGGGTGTTGGTGAACACCCAGGACTCCGGTTTCCGGCCTTCCCATTCGGGTGCATTCAGAAACCCCGCGCACAGATCGCGAAAACGCGAGTGGATGTACAGCGGCACCTTCACGTCGCACACCAAGCCTTGGCGGTTGTGGAACTTGCACTCCCCGAGCAGCACCCGGCCGTCGGCTTCGCCGAAAACGTCCACCTCGTGGGTCACGCATTTGCCGTCGCGAAGGAGACCGGTCTGCACGCGCAAGCCCTGCGCCTCCAGCAGCCGGGCGATAAAAATTTCGAACGGGTATCCCGATGGCCCCAACTCCAACAGGGCTTGTTTCAGCGAATACCGGGCCGCCGTGTGCCGGGCTTCCTTGCGTAGCATTTTGTGCGCCATCCGGTAAATGTGCTTGGTGGTCATGCCCGGCTGTAGTTGTGCCGTCACTTCCCGCACGATCGTCTCCGCGCGATCGCGCCCGGCGCCTGCCCGGCGCAATGAGTGCGACAGTTTTTCCGGATCAAACACCACCTGCTCACCGGTGGCCTTGGTAATCAATCTTTCTTGCATAGTTCAATTTGTCCGGTGTACTCGTCCGACGATTTCAATTCGTCGGACGAGTCGTACGCTTACTTTTTTTCCGTGCGTAAATATCCCGCAAGCGCAGCGTATCCCCATCGGTCAGCGGCACATTCAGGTCATATCGGATCACAATGCGCGTGCCCAAGGGCGCGTGGTAGTACAGCCGCCAGGCATCCGCTTCGCTCAGGCCGATACAGCCATTGGAGTAGGCCTTGCCCAGCGATTCGGGATTGGTCGTGGGGTGGATCATCTGGCCAAACCGGTGCCCGTTGATCTCCGGCTCGATCCAAGGGATCAAGGGCATCTTGGTACGCCGATTGTCGTCGCGTTTGGTGTCCTTGAGCCGCCGCCCGGTGTGCGGGTCCACAAACAGGGTGGGCGCCCGGTTGATACGGATGATCGTGCCCGTTCCGGTGCGCGTGCGCAAGTCTTCCTCCCGGTTCAGGAGTTGTTGGAAACGCTTTTTGTTCTGCCCCACGCGCACCAAAAAGGAATGCAAGGTGTCCGTTCCTTCCACAATGTTCAGTTTGAATTCGGGAATATTCAGGTCAAGCCAGGTGCTGTCCAAGCGTTGTTGTATCTCAAAGGCGCTCAGCGTATCGGGGATGCGCAGGGTGTCGCCGGGGTGCAGCACGACCATTTGTTTCTGGTCGTACACGAATTCCCCGCGCTCCATGCGGAGGTAGTAGTCGGTGTCTGCCAAGGTGTCAATGATCCAGGGGTTTGCGTTTACCAGCAGGTGCTCGGTCAGCAGGTACGGCGTGAGGCTGTCGAAATGTGCGACAAGGCTGTCGAGGAAGGGGAAATAGTCCCGCATGCGCACGGCTTGGGGAACAACATATTCGAACAGCGGCTGGCGTTCCGGCATTTTGAACGCCGGCACGCCGAGGATAAGCGAGTCCAGGGCAGAGACTGGAATGGCTTCCGACACCGACGTTCCGCACCGGCAGCACGGCAGGAGCACGCTGGTCGCCGCAAATGCGAGCAAAACAAGGATGGCACTGCTTAGCCTTTTCGTGGAATTTGTGATTGGCACTGCTTGATCTTAAGGCTACTTTTGCAAAAAATATTTGTTCGAATAATGGTTCAACACAAACCTGATTCAATCAAAAACTACGCCGTCATGAAGAACAATCATCTTTTCAAGGCCATCATTTTCTTCGTTTGCCAACTCATCACCACTCTGGCGCCAGCTCAGATCCTCATCGGCACCCTTGCCAGCGGCGAGCCTGAACTACGCCTGAACGATGCCGAACTGAACACCAAACTGGCATTTGCCCTGAACGGTACATCCCTTAGGAACGCCGTATTATACTCCGGTTCGGACATGCACGGGGTGTACTACTACATTCGGGCAGATGGTATGCGGGCCGGTCAAACTGCCCCAAGCCGGGTTGCCGTGATCCTGTCGGAAAAAGACACGAGCCTGGTTTTCGATCCCGAAACCGGTTGCGTCATGGAATGTATTCCGCAGTCACCTGGCACAACCTGTACCCTGAACATCCGCGAGCGCTGCAAACAGCAGAGTTGCAACTCCACAAATGGCGGCGCATGCAACGTCCGGGTTGTTTTCCCCTCCACGCCGGACTGACCCCAAAACTCATCGCTCATCGTTCATCACTCATCGCTACTTCACAGCGGTATATTCCCGTGCTTCCGTTTCGGCCTTGCCACCGCCTTGTGCTCCAGCATGGCGAACGCCTTGATGAGTTTCCGGCGGGTTTCACGGGGCAGGATGACCTCATCAATGAACCCTCGGGCGGCGGCGCGGTAGGGGTTGGCAAAGGCTTCGGCGTACTCGCGTTCCTTTTCGGCCAATTTGGCCGCCGGGTCGGGCGCCGCTTCGATCTCTTTTTTAAAAATGATCTCCGAAGCGCCCTTGGCGCCCATCACGGCGATCTCGGCGCTGGGCCAGGCGAAGTTCATATCGGCGCCGATGTGCTTGGAATTCATCACGTCATAAGCGCCGCCGTACGCCTTACGGGTGATGACCGTCACGCGTGGCACAGTCGCTTCGGAAAACGCGTACAACAACTTGGCGCCGTTGGTGATGATGGCGTTCCACTCCTGGTCGGTGCCGGGCAAAAATCCGGGCACGTCCTCCAGCACCAGCAGGGGGATGTTGAAACAATCGCAAAAGCGCACGAACCGCGCGCCTTTTTTGGAGGAGTTCACGTCCAGCACGCCGGCCAGGCTCATGGGCTGGTTTGCTACGATGCCGATACTGCGCCCGGCCAGCCGCGCGAATCCTACCACGATGTTTTCCGCATAACTCTCGTGGATTTCAAAAAACGTGTCCTCATCCACGATACCCGCAATCACCTCTTTCATGTCGTAGGGGTGGTTGGCGTTTTCGGGCACGATGCCGTCAAGTTGCTCGCGGTACTCGTCTCCGATGGTGTACGGCAGCACCGGCACCCGGTCTTCGCAGTTTTGGGGGACATAGCTCAGCAGGCGTTTGACCTTTTCGATACAGTCCACGTCGTTGGCGGCCACGAGGTGGGTCACGCCCGACTTGCTTGCATGGGTTCCGGCGCCGCCAAGTTGCTCGCTGCTCACCTCCTCGTTGGTCACGGTTTTCACCACGTTGGGGCCGGTCACGAACATGTACGAGGAGCCGTCCACCATGACGATGAAATCCGTCATGGCCGGGCTGTACACCGCCCCGCCGGCACAAGGTCCCATGATGGCCGAAATCTGGGGCACCACCCCGCTCGAGAGCACATTTCGGTAAAAAATATCGGCGTAGCCGCCCAGTGAGTTCACGCCCTCCTGGATACGTGCGCCGCCGGAGTCGTTCAGGCCGATGACCGGCGCGCCGTTTTTCACGGCCAAGTCCATGATCTTGCAGATTTTTTCGGCGTGTGTTTCGGAGAGCGAGCCGCCAAACACCGTGAAGTCCTGGGCAAACACATACACCAACCGCCCGCCGATGGTGCCGTAGCCGGTCACCACGCCATCGCCCAACACGATTTGCTCTGCCATGCCGAAATCCGTGGTTCGGTGGGTCACCAATGCGCCGATCTCTTCGAACGAACCTTCGTCGAGCAGGAAGTGGATGCGTTCGCGGGCGGTCAGTTTGCCTTTTTTGTGTTGGGCCTCGATCCGGGCCTGGCCGCCGCCCAATTTGGCCTCGGCAAGTTTTTGTTGAAGGAGTGTAATTTTGTTGTCCATGCAGAGGATTGATTCGATTGATTCGATTGATTTGATTGATCCGATTGAGTGTGTTCCCGATGCGGCAGAATTGTACACGGATTAGACGGATTGGACACTGATTTTTTAATTTTTTATATCCGTCTAATCTGTGTCCAATCCGTCTAATCCGTGTCCGGTCCTACCGCGCGGAGGTTCATCTTTTGTGCTGGTTCTGACAAGAGAAACGTACTGCAGCCCCGGCCGGTAGGAGCCTTCCAGCAGGGTGGCTATTGATTCGAGCACGGATTCCTGGCGCAAAAAGTCGGCATCTTGCAGATCGAGCACCACGATCGGGATTTCGGTTTCCTGTTTGAAAAAATCGAGGTAGGCTTGTTGGAGCTCTTCGAGGTATTCGTCCGAGATGAGCCGTTCCATATCACGTGCTCGCATACGTATTTGATGTTGCAAAACCGACACCGGTCGGTGCAGGTACAGCAGCAGGTCGGGCTTGGGAAACGTAGCGTTCAGCACGGAGAACAGGCGCTGGAACAAGCGAAACTCCTCCTCGTGGAGGTTGTTTTTGGCAAACAGGAGTGTTTTCAGGAAAAAATAGTCGGCTATCGTGGAGGACTGGAACAAGTCCGGGCTGGCGAAATGCTCCAGCAGCTGTTTGTGCCGCTCGGTCATAAAAAACAGTTCGACCGGGAAGGCATAGCGTTCCGGCTGCTCATAGAAAAACGGCAGAAAGGGGTTATCCGTAAATTGCTCCAGCACAAGGGCGCTCCCGTATCGTTCGGCCAGGAGGCGGCACAGCGTCGTCTTGCCAGCGCCGATGTTGCCTTCGATAGCGATGAACGGGTATGGTGGCATGAAACAGGTTAGAGTTTTGAGTTTGAGTTTTGAGTTAGCCGAGCATGACGACGTCGGACTGGTCTTCGCAATCCATGTAGAGTTCGTCTATGGGTCTTTTGAGCAGGGGATGCTCGAGGTCGGGAGCGATTTCGAGCAGGGGAACCAGTACGAAGGCGCGTTTGTGCAGCTCGGGGTGCGGGATATCCAGGCCTTTGTCGCGGATGATCCGTTTGCCGTAGAACAAGATGTCTATGTCAATGATGCGCGGCCCCCACTTTTCCTTTTTCACGCGACCCATCTGGCGTTCCACTTTTGTGGTGGCCTCCAACAGTTCGCGTGGATCCAACGAGGTGTTGATCATGATGACCTGGTTGAGAAACGGCTCCTGCTCCTTGTTGCCCCAAGGTTCCGTTTCGTACACATGGCTGTACTTGGCCACTTTGCCGATAGTGCGGTGGATGAGGTCATAAGCCGTGCGAAGATTGGCGGCGCGGTCGCCGACATTGCTCCCCAATCCGAGGAACACATTGATGTATTTTTTAGCGCTTTGTACCTGTTGTGCCATAAAAAGGGTTTCGGGTTTGGGGGTTTCGGGTTTGGGGGTTTCGGGTTTGAAGGTTTCGGGTTTGGGGGTTTCGGGTTTGAAGGTT
>Ga0268299_1000909_pt1 | contig 70286 bp, 41 predicted proteins | sample NOBtaG_FD_193484 | JGI IMG/M metagenome (GOLD analysis project Ga0268299, IMG submission 193484) | Activated sludge microbial communities from bioreactor in Nijmegen, Gelderland, Netherland - NOB reactor | ecosystem: Engineered > Bioreactor > Aerobic > Activated sludge | place: Netherlands... | reverse complement strand
GCCCCAGCCTTGAACTCGTCCGTGAATCGGGCCTCGTTCTTCTTTGACTCCGCCACTTTGCCATCATCCATTGCCGACACTGAGACAGTCCTCCGGTTCAGTGTCCACTCCAGCGGGACAAGCCCAGGACGTCTCGTCCAGCGTCCCGAGACCGTCCCGGGGTGCTGGACTGGACGTCTCGTCCAGCGTCCCGAGGCCGTCCCGCGGTGCGGACTGGACGCTCCGTCCAGCGTCCCGAGACCGTCCGCGGTGCTGGACTGGACGTCTCGTCCAGCGTCCCGAGACCGTCCCGCGGTGCTGGACTGGACGTCTCGTCCAGCGTCCCGAGACCGTCCCGTGGTGCTGGACTGGACGTCTCGTCCAGCGTCCCGAGACCATCCCGCGGCCCTGGACTGGACGTCTCGTCCAGCGTCCCGAGACCATCCCGCGGCCCTGGACTGGACGTCTCGTCCAGCGTCCCGAGACCGTCCCGCGGTGCTGGACTGGACGTCTCGTCCAGCGCCCCGAGACCGTCCTGCGGCGCGGGGCGGAGCCCTCGCCCACCGGGTCGCAGTCCGGCTCCGAGCTCGGGCTCTCGCACCGCACGTGGACCTGGCCTCCGTCTTCCTGCCGGCCGGCGATCAGGGTCACAGGCGAGCGGTCGTCGCGCCTGGCTCTCTGGCAGCAGCCGATTCCGCCTCCGCCCCGACGGGCGCCGGCGGCACCATGACGCCGCCCACGTTCAGCAGCGGCGAGAACCGCCGGTTCGTCGCCGGATCCCACAGCACGAGGTCGCCGTCGTAGACGCGCCCGCTCGTCTCGAGCGCCCGGATCGACGCCGAGAACGGCAGCTCCTTGAACCGGTCGGCGTACCGCTGGCGCAGAATCCGCGTCACCTCGCGCAGCCGCCGGTGCGACGTCCCGGGAAAGAGGTGATGCTCGGTGTGCCGCCCCGAGTCCATGAACGCCCACCGCCACGGCCACGCGAACGTCATCGACAGCGACCCCAGCAGCGGATCTCTCTCGAACGATCTCTGCGACGTCAGGTGCGTGCCGAGCAGGAAGTACATCAGCATCAGGTTGTGCAGGCACACCGGCACCAGGAAGCCCCAGACCGCGTAGCGCGGCCCCAGCCACCCGATCAGCGCAAACTGCGCGAGCACGTCGAACACCCAGACGCCGACCGCCACCGCCTTGCGCCGGCGGCTCACGTTCGCCTGCTTCAGGTAGCGGATGAACAAGAGCTGCGCGTGCACCGCCATCCACCAGAACGGCCGCGTCGCGAGCGACAGCAGCGAGTGGTTCCCCGGCAGCAGCACCACGCCCTTCCGCACGCCCTCGTTCTGCTGCCAGACGGTCACGTCGTAGCAGGCGTCGGGATCCTCGATCGGCTTCCCCAGGTACGCATGGTGCGCGTCGTGCTCGTGCTTCCACGAGTCCGGAGTCAGCCCCGCGTAGAACCCGGCGATGAACCCGTGCAGCCAGGCCAGCGGCCGCGACGCCACGATCGCGTAGTGCATCAGCTCGTGCAGCAGCATGAACAGCGCCACCAGGATCAACGCCAGCAGCGGCGACGCCAGCGCTGCCAGCGGCCACGACGGCGCCCGCACCACCCACACCTGCAGCCCCACGAACGCCGCCACCAGGGCCCAGAACTGCACGAGCCTGAACGGGTCGCGCTTCACGGACGACGTGAGCAGCGCGCCGATCTCCCTCCGATACTCTGCCGGGGGGCGCGGGCTCACGACTCGGTCTGCGCCGGCAGCGCGGGCGCCTGCTTCGCCGGCTCCAGCTGCGCCTGCGCGCGCGGAATCTTCAGCGCCCGAATCGTCTCGACCGCCTTCGAGTACGCGTCACCCGAGCCGGCCCTGTACCGCAGCTTCACCGCGAGCAGCCGCCACACGAGACGGAAGCCCCAGCCCATCAGCCGGAAGATGCTGCGGTCGGCCTTCACCGCCGGGTTCTCGTTCACGAACCACTTCAGCCACCGGAAGTAATACGGAGGGTCCTCGATCGCGACGCTGCACGACCGGCCCGACTGAAGCTCGTAGCTCGCCCGGTTGTGCGGGTGCGGCCAGACGTCGAGCATGCCCTTCAGCTTCGCGGCGAGCGCCGGGCCGCGAGGCTCCGAGAACACGGCCTCGTTCATCGCGCGGACCGTGTCGCGCCAGCGATCGATCGCGGCTCCGAACATGAGCGTGCAGCCCGACGCGTTCGCGTGGTCGCCGACGATGCGCGCGGTGTACTGCACGATCGTCGCGTAGCCCCACACGCGCCACATCTGCTTGAACGTGTCGTAGTCGCCCCACGACTGCATGACGCCGCTCACGATCAGATCGATCGTCTCGACCTCGCGCATGAACGCCGCCTCGATGGGTCGGAAGTCCGCCGTGTCGACGCGCCCCGGCCGCGCGAGCGCCCGCTTCACCGCCGGCACGAACCGCGCCACGAACGACTGCGTCAGCGTGATGCCGGTCGAGAACAGCGGGTCGATGAAGCCCGCCGCGTGCGGCGTCAGCACGAAGCCGTCGCCCAGAATCGTCTTCGACGTGAACTGCACGCGCCCGGTGCGCACGAGCTTGCGCACCGGCTTCATCTTGCCGAGGTGCGCCTGCACGGTCGGGAACTTCGCGAAGATGCGCGCGAGCTCTTCGTCGGGCGGCACCTTCTCGTCGAGCGGCCAGATGCGCGGGTCGAGCTGCAGCCCGACGCTCGTGACGCCGTTGTCGAACGGGATCACCCAGATCCACCCGCCCTCGAAGCAGTGGTGCTGGGTGCCGCCGTGGCGCTTGAAGCGGAACGCCGGGTTCGGAGCCCCGACCACGTCTTCCAGGCTGGGCACGCTCTCGAAGTGACCGAAGATGCTGCGCGTCGTGGTCTGGAGCCGCGGCGTGGCGTCGCGCAGATCGAACTTCTTCGCGAAGTACGACGCGTGGCCCGAGGCGTCGACGACGAGCCGCCCGTCGAGGCGCTGCTCGCCCGCCGGGCCCTTCACCTTCAGGAACACGCCGTCGCCGTCGCGGCCGAAGTCGACCACCTCGGTCTTGTCGAGGTACGTCACGCCGTACGCGGGAAACCGCGAGACGAGAAACGCGTCGGTGTCGGCGCGCAGCACGTGCACGTCGGGCCCGAGCGGCAGCTCGAGCGTCTCGTACATGAGCTCCTCGTTCTCCTTCAGCGGCTGACCCTCGGAGTGGTGCGCGAAGTAGAAGTGCTGCTTCGGGTAGCCCACGAGCCCGAGCTCTTTGAGGCCCAGGTAGTGCGACATCTGGTGGAACTCGGGGATGCCGTACGCGCGCGCGAGGTAGTCGTAGCCGAGCGTCGTCGAGGGCACCGTCGACTCGCCGATCGCGAACCGCGGGTGCGTGTCCTTCTCGACGACGCACACGCTGATGCCGGCCTTGCGCAGGGCCAGCGCGAGCGATGAGCCCGCGATGCCGCTCCCCACGATCAGGACGTCGTACTTCATGACCGCCGCGTCAATAGGCGGTCTCGACACCCGGACGCAAGGCGTGACAGAAGCCGCAGCCGTGGCAGGCCCCGTCATCCCCCCAAGCTGCGACGTCGCCATCATCGGCGCCGGCGTCGGGGGCCTGACCGCCGGCGCGCTGCTCGCCCAGGCCGGCATGTCGGTCGTCGTGCTCGAGCGCGAGAGCCGGCCCGGCGGCTACCTCGCGGGCTTCCACCGCAAGGCGTTCGTCTTCGACTCCGCCATTCACTGGCTCAACCAGTGCGGCCCCGGCGGCATGGTGCACAAGGTCTTCCACTCGCTGGGCGACGACCCGCCCGACGCCCCGCTGCTCCAGCGCATCCGCCGCTACAAGGGCGACAGCTTCGACTACCTGCTGACGAGCAACCCCGACGACCTCAAAGAGCGCCTCGCGAAAGACTTCCCCGAGGACAGCAAGGGCCTCGACCGCTTCTTCAAGCTCTCGCGCGTGCTCGGCGAGCGCATGACCTCGTACGCGCGGTACATGCGCGCCTCCGAGACGATGAGCTGGTACGAGCTCATCGCCCGCGGCCTCTCGATCACCGGCTGGAGCGTTCCCTTCTGGCGCCTCGTCGGCGACAAAGACTGCGCCGCCCTCGACGGCTTCTTCAAGAGCCCGGGCCTCAAGAAGATCTTCTGCAGCGAAGAGAACATCCTCTCGTGCCTCGTGCCGATCGGCTGGGCCTACGCCGGCGACTTCCAGCGGCCTCCGCGCGGCGGGAGCCAGGCCTTCATCAAGTGGCTGATGAAGCGCATCGGCGAGTGGGGCTCGATCGTCGCGCTGCGCACCGAGGTGAAGAACGTCGCCATCGACCAGCGGCGCGCGAACGGCGTCACCCTCGCCGACGGCCGCGAGCTGAAGGCCCGCTGGGTGATCGGCGCCTGCGACATCGACGCGCTGTTCTCGAAGCTGCTGCCGGAGGGCGCCGTGCCCTCGAGTCTCGTCGAGCGCTACCGCAAGGCCGAGCTCTACAACTCGTGCGTCACCATCTCGCTCGGCCTCTCGTGCGACCCCAGGGCCCTCGGCCTCGACGAAGAGCTCGTCTTCCTCACCAGAGACGGCGTGCCGCGTCACGGCTACAACTCCGGCGACCCGCACACGTCGGGGCTCTCGGTGCTGGCGCCGTCGATTCGAGACCCTTCGATGGCGCCGGCGGGGAAGGGCACCCTGACCGTCTACTGCGAGGCGAACATCGCGTACGGCGATCACTGGAAGACCGAGCCCGGCCTCGTTCGCGGCGAGGCGTACCAGCAGTTCAAGACCGAGTACGCGAACGTCATTCTCGATCGCGTCGAGAAGGCGATCGCCGTGGGCCTCAAGAAGCACATCGAGGTGATGGACGTCGCGACTCCCGTCACCCACCTGCGCTACACCGGCAACCGCGACGGGACGATCATGGCGCAGCGCACCAGCAAGGCGAACATGAAGGCGAAGGTCGCCGGCTACCGCACGCCCGTCGACGGGCTGCTCATCGGCGGGCACTGGGCCGAGTACGGCGGCGGGGTTCCGATGGCGGTGAAGGCGGCCTCCAACGCGGCCGCGATCGTGTTGAAGCAGGACAAGCCTCAGGCGTTCAAACACCTGTGCCAGGTCCTCGATCAGCCGCTGTCCTGACGGCGCTGCTGCTGCACGCGCCGATCGCCTTCGCGGCGGACCCGCGCGCGGCCTTTCACGCGTCGAAGACCTGGGTCGACTTCGCCTCCGCGGGCGTCGTGGTGCGCGAGCAGTGGCTCGCCGCCGAGGGCACCGCGCTGACGCTCGTTCACGCGGTGCGCACCAGCCCCGCGGAGCCGAAGCTCGAGGGCGCCGTGTTCGCGGTCGACACGCAGACCGGCGACGAGTGGAGCGGCACCATCGAGAGCGACGCCTGTCCGCCGCTCCACACGGTGCGCTCGATGACGGCGCTCTACCGGCAGGGAGGCGTCGTCGTCGTCCGGCTCGGACAGGGCGCGGCCGTGCGCAAGCCGTTCGCGGCGTGCGGCGACCTCTACCGGGCCGGCGACCTCGCGGCGTGCACCCTGCGCGTGCCGATCAAGCCCGAAGCGATCACGATCGCGTCGGGCCCCGCGCAGCTGCAGTACGGGCCGGGGTGGATCTCGGCGACGAAGGGCCGCGTCGACGTGGCGCGCTCGCCGCCCTCGGGTATGCGGCTGACCTCGTGGCTGCGCGAGTGCCTCGGCGACGAGCTGCCGGTGCTGGCGCTGCTCGAAGATCGGCTCGCGCTCGCCGGGCCGCGGCACATGCTGTTGGTCTCGCCGGAGCTGACCGCGGTGTGCACGTCGTGTCCCGAGGCCGGGCTGCCGGCGCCGGTCACGCAGCTTGCGGGCAAGGAGCTCGAGAAGCGCGTGCGGTCGGCGAAGGACGCGTGGCGCAGCGGGCGGCGGGAGCAGGCGCTCTCGCTGTGGGGCGCGCTCTTCGAGGCGTGGTGGGTGGGCGACAAGGTGCCGACCCCGGCCTGGCTTCAGGCGGTGACGGACTACGGCGTGGCGCTGAAGGCGGCGAAGCAGTGGGACCAGGCGCGGCAGGTGCTGGAGGAAGGGTGGACGATGTCGAAGTTCCCCAGCGCCGAGCTGCTGCTGGCCATGGGCGACGTCTACGGCGAGCTCGGAGAAGCCGACGCTGCGACGCGGGCGTACGAGCGGGTGCTCGAGGTCGCGCCGACCCGGCCGCAGCGCGACCGCGCCGTCGCGGAGCTGAAGAAAAGGGGACGGTGAGAAACAGCAGCCTTTTTCTCACTCCAGCTCGACGTTGAAGCGCACGTTCTCACCCGCATGCAGCGAGAACGGCTCGCTCCACTTCGCCTTGCCGACGCTGACGAGCACGCGGTGCGCGCCCTCGTACACCGTGATCTCTTTCATCGGCGCCGTCCCGATGCGCTTGCCGTCCATGAACACCGCGGCCCCGTCGGGCGCCACCAGCACCACCGTGCCCTGGCCGATGGTGATGTTCTCGGTCAGCGTCGCGCCCTCCTTCAGCGTGAACACGCGCCCGGTGTTGATGCCGAGGTCCTTGTTCTCGAGCCTCACCACCTTGCGGCCCGGAGTCAGCTCGAGCTTCACCGGCGTCTTCCCGTAGTGCTTGCCGTCGATCGTCACTTCCGTGTCGGGCTTCGTGTCGAGCTGCAGCACCGTCGGCCCGGCCTTCACGGGCGGAGGCGGCGGCTGCACCGGCGGCGGCGGCGCGGCGGCCCCCGCATCGGCCGGAGCCGGCGCCGGCGGCGGCACGGCCGGGGCCTCGCCCGCGTCCTCGACCTCGGCCACCGCAGGCGACGGAGCCGGTGGCGGCGTCACCGCCTTCGGCCCCGCATCGAGCAGCGCCGGCAGCCCCTTCTGCATCGACGGAGGCAGCTCGTCGCCCGTCCTCATGAACCACCAGACGCCGACCCCGCCGATGACGGCGGCCAGCAGCAGGCCCCACGGCAGCCGCGGCGTCGCGCGCTCCGGGCGCTCCGGCTCGGTGTACGTGATCTTGATGCCCGGCTCGGGCGCCTTGCGATCGGCGGGCTTCGGCGGCTGCGTGATCCGCTTCTTCTCGACCGCGGGCGTCGCCACCGGCGTCACGTCGGGCGACGGGTTCGTCGGCACCGGCGCGCCGACCACCGGCGTCTGCACCGGAGTCCCGTGCTTCGTCTTCTCGCCCCACAGCTTCCGCGCCGCCTCGGCGATCGCCGAGTCGATCGTCTGCCGCCGCGCCGCGCGCGCCTCGTCGGACCCCGGGAACTGCTTGCGCAGCCAGTCCGACAGCTCCTCGTTCGACGGCAGCGCGCCGCCGAGGGCCGCCTCGACCGCCTCGCGCAGCTGCAGCGGCGTCGCGTACCGGTCGTTCACCTTCTTCGCGCAGGCCTTCGCCAGCACGGCCTCGAGGCCCTCGGGCGCGAGCCCCGGCTCCATCGGCGGCAGCGGCAGCGTCAGCACCGCGTGGTCGAAGAACTCCTGCTGATCCGAGAACGGCACCTTCCCCGTCATGCACTCGAACAGCGTCAGGCCCAGCAGGTAGACGTCGGTCTGCAGGCTGAAGCTCTCGCGCCCGCCGATGATCTGCTCCGGAGCGGTGTGCACGCGCCGCCCCTTCACCCGCTGACCGCCCATCTCGCGCGGCGCGAACGCGAGCGCTCCGTAGCCGGTCACCTTCACGACGCCGCCGAACGAGACCAGCAGCGTCTCGGGGCGGATGTCGCCGTGGATCAGCGGAGTGCCGTCGTCGTTGCCGGCGACGTGCGCGTAGTGCACGCCGGTCGCGGCGTCGCAGACGATCTTCGCGGCGAGCGCGGGCGGGATCTTCTCTGCGCGCTCGATGATCTTCCGCAAGCTCTCGCCGTCGGCGTACTCGACGACCCGCGCGTGGCCCTCGTCGAGCCTCCCGAAGCCGTGCACGTGTACGATGTTCGGGTGATCCAGCTTCGCGGCGTGCTCGGTCTCGCGCTGGATCTTCGCGAGCAGCGCCGGGTCCTGCTCGGCGGTCTCGGGCAGCCACACCAGCACGACCGGGTACGAGCGCCCGTCGTCGTAGATCTCGAGCCCCAGGAACGCACGGCTGCCTTCCCCCGCCAGGAGCGGCCCGATCGCCTGGTAGCGCACCGCCATGCGCCCGAGGGTACGGGCCTTTACGGCCCCGTCAACAACAACGTCGGCCGACCCGGAATCAGAACGGGAGCGTGACGTGATAGCCGGTGCGCCCCCGGCGCACGAGCAGCAGCACCGACGAAGAGCCCCGCGCCGACACCAGCGCGTCGCGCCAGTCGCCCTCGCTCGCCACCGCCCGCCCGTTCACCTTCATCAGCACGTCGCCCGGCTGGAACCCGATGCGCGCCGCGTTGGAGCCGGGGCGGATCGCGGCGACGCTGAGCGCTCCGGCCGCCGCCTTCACGCGGAAGCCGAGCCGCTTCCACGACAGCTCGTCGGCGAGCTTGGGCGGGAACTCGGTCGGGGTCACGGTGAGCGCCACCGTCTTCCCGTCGCGGAAGACCTCGATCGGGAAGCCCGCCTTCGCGGGGTAGCTCTTCAGCCGCACGCGCAGCTCGGAGGCGTCGTCGATCTGGTGGCCGCCCGCGGTCATGACGATGTCGCCCTCCTGCATGCCGGCTCCCTCGGCGGGCGAGCCGGGCTCGACCTGGATCACGAGCGCGCCGAACGTGCGGTCCCACCCGGCGGCGCGCGCGACCTTCGGGTTCAGGTTCTGCACCTCGAAGCCGACCCAGGCGGGGCGCACCTTCCCGAACGTCGAGAGCTCCTGCACGATGCGCCGCACCTTGTCGGCGGGGATCGCGAAGCCGATGCCCTGGCCTCCCGCGTAGATCGCGGAGTTGATGCCGATCACCTCGCCGTCGATGTTGAGCAGCGGCCCGCCCGAGTTGCCCGGGTTGATCGAAGCGTCGGTCTGGATGAAGTCGTCGTAGGTGCGGTTGTCGGCCGAGAAGCTGCGGCCGACGGCCGAGACCACGCCCGCGGTCACCGTCTTCTTGAGCCCGAACGGGCTGCCGATCGCGATCACCCTCTCGCCGATCATCAGGTCGTTCGACGCGCCGAGCTTCGCCGCGGGCAGCGGCCCCTTGGCGGCGACCTTCAGCACCGCGAGATCGTTGTCGGCGTCGGAGCCGATCACGTCGGCGTCGAGCTTGCGCCCATCGGCGAGGATGACGTGAATCTGCGACGCCCCGCGGATCACGTGCTCGTTCGTGAGGATCGTGCCGTTCGGGTCGACGATGACGCCGCTGCCGAGGCCCTCGACCGCCTCGGTGCGCTCGCGCGGCCCGAAGAAGAAGTCGTCGAGCGGGCTGAAGGAGCGGAAGCTGCGCTCCACGAGCTGCACCGTGCCGACGTAGACGACGGCGGGAGACACCTTCTCGACGACCTGCACGACGGCGTCGCGGCGGCTGTTCACGTCGGCGAGCAGCGTCGCCGTGGCGAGAATGAGCATGTTCATGGCGTGCTGCCACATAGCCACTGGCGCGAACTCTGCAACCGCTCTCCTTCAGGAGACGCACATGAAACCGCTGAAGCAAATCCAACAGATCAAGGGCCGCATCGCCGTGCCCATCTTGCTGTGGGCCGCAGGAGTGCCACTGGGCATCGTGCTGCTGCTGTGGTTGTTCTTCTTCCGCGGCTGACCGGGAAATTCAGTAAGAAGGGCCCATGCGCTTGCTCACTGCATCGGCCCTGCTGCTCGCTGCACCTGCGTTCGCCCAGGAGGAAGAGGCGAAGAAGGTCGCGACCACCTACCTCAACGCGCTCACGGGCAAGGGCGACGAGGCCGGCAAAGATCTGCTGCTCGGCGGCGTCACGATGAACGCGCAGCTCTTCACGCTCGAGAACGCCGAGCTGAAGAACGTCGAGGCGAAGAAGGAAGAGGGCGACCTCGGCAAGGCCGTGCAGCTGATGAACGAGCTCGACAAGTCGGGCCGCAAGGCGCTCACCAAGCTGATGGGCGCCGAGGCGGTCGGCGACGATCTGAAGGTCACCGAGGTCTCGAAAGAAGACGCCGAGAAGCTGCTCAAGCCGACGCTCGAGAAGGCGCAGGCGTTTCTGAAGGCCGCGCCGGTGCTCGCGTACACGTGCCGCGTCGGCAAAGAGGTGTACTGGCACCCGAAGAACCCGATGCGCGCCGTGCTCGCGAAGGCGGGCAACAGCGGCAAGTACTCCATCGAGATGTACCGGTGGACGGTGATGAGCAAAGAGGGCCCGCAGAAGACGCCGCGCGAGTGGCCGCTGCGCGTGCTGCGGTTCAAGGGCAGCAAGCTGGATACGGGGTGGAAGGTGCTGCCCGCCTCCGACTGGAACGCCGAGTAGCTCTTCTCGCGGCCGGAGCCTGAGGGCCCCTCAGGGCGGTGTGCGCGCCACACAGCGGCCCATGTCGCAGACGCAGGCCGGCCGCCGGTCGCACTGCGCCTGGCAATCGGTCGCGAGCGCCGGCTGCGTGCTGAAGCACCGGCCGCAGTACGTGCAGCTCGTGCTCGCGCTGCAGTCGGTGTCTCTCGTGCAGCGCCCGTCGCCCGGCTCCGTGCACAGCCCGTTCACGCAGCGGCACTGCGGCCGGCGGGAGCACACCGCCTCGCAGTCGACGACCAGCGCCGGCTGAACGCTGAAGCACTGGCCGCACAGCCGGCACGAGTCGCTCGCCGTGCAGTCGCTGTCGGCCGTGCACCGGCGGTCGCCCTCGGGAGGTGGCGGCGGGTGCGCGATCGGCTTCGCGGGGCAGGCGGCCAGGGCGAGCAGCAGCGCGGCGCCTCTCATCGCGTCTTCAGCGCGTAGCCGATCATCTTGTAGAGCAGCCGCGCCCCGACGTTGCCGTCCCACTCGTCGCCGTCGGGCCCCGGCGCCACCTCGTTGAGGTCGAGCCCCACGATCTGCTTGCCCGCGCGCGCCACGCCGTCGAGCAGCCCCACCGCCTGGTTGAACGTCAGCCCGCCCGGCACCGGCGTCCCCGTGTGCGGGCACAACGTCGGCTCGAGCCCGTCGATGTCCCACGACAGGTAGACCTTCGCGGGCAGCTCCTTGACGATGCGGTCGACCTGCTCGCGCCACGTCTCGCCGCCGTCGCGCGCGCGCGCGAGCTGGGCGTCGAAGAACGTCACGCAGCGCTTCTTCGAGCCGGTGATCACCTCGTGCTCGCTCTCGGAGAAGTCGCGGATGCCGACCTGCACGAGCTTCTTCACGCCGGGCAGGTGCTTCAGCACGTTGAACATGATCGACGCGTGGCTCCACGTGAACCCCTCGTAGGCGTCGCGCAGATCGGCGTGAGCGTCGAGGTGCAGCACGCCCAGGCCCGGGTACTTCTCGGCGCACGCCTTGATGTTGCCGAACGGAGTCGAGTGATCTCCACCGACGACCCCGACGAGCTTGCCGCGCTGAAGCCACGCCTTCGCGTGCCCGTACACCCACTCGTTCATCTTCTCGCACAGCGCGTTCACCGGAGCCGGGTCGCCTTCGCCGCCCGCCTCGATGATCGGCTTCGCGAGGCCCTTCGCCGCGTCATTCCACCCGCGGACCTCTTCCTCCTCGGCGAGCATCGCGATGCCGGCCTCGTACGGCTTCCCGGTGTCGAGATCGAACAGGTCGACCTGCCGGCTCGCCGACAGCACCGTCTTCGGGCCGTCGGCCGTGCCGCCGCCGTAGCTCGTCGTCGCTTCGAACGGCACGGGGATCAGCACGACCGCCGCGTCCTCCGGCGCGACGCTCAGGCCGTAGACGCCCGAGTCCGGCGCCGCGGCCGCGTTGGGGTCGAACGTGGTGTTCACCATGTCAGCACCGTCTTTCCGAACGTGTCGTTCGCCGCCATCTGCTCGAACGCCTGCACCGCCTCGCTCATCGGCCGCACGCGGCTCACCACCGCCTTCAGCTTCCCCCGCTTGAACAGCGGCAGCAGCGTGCGCGTGGTCTTCGCCGTGAGCGCGGTGCGCTCTTTGTCGTCTCGCGCCCGCAGCGTCGTGCCGATGATGCGCAGGCGCTTGCCGAGCACGAGGCGCAGCGGCACCTCGGCGCTCGGGCCGCCGGTGACCCCGACCACCATGATGGTGCCGCGCGGAGCCATCGCCTCCACCGTCTCGCCGAAGTACGGGCCGCCGACGAGATCGAGGCAGACGTCGACGCGGCCGGCCTTCTCGGCGAAGGCGGGCGGGTCGCCGGCGAGGATCGCGACGTCGGGCTTCGCCTGGTCGAGCTTCGCCTGCGTGCGCGAGGTGCCCACGCTCGTCACGCCGAAGGCGCGCGCGAGCTGCACCGCGGCGGTGCCGACGCCCGAGCCCACCGCGTGGATCAACAGCCGCTGCCCCTTCTTGATGGCGGCCTGCAGCCACACGGCGTCCCACGCGGTGGTGTACGCCTCGACGAGGGCGGCGGCGTCGGTGTCGCTCACCTCTCTCGGCACGCGCAGCACGTGCTTCGGGTTGACGGCCAGCTTCTCGGCGAAGGCGCACGCGGGCGTGAGGCCCATCACGCGCTCGCCCTTCTTGAAGCCTCCGCCCGCCTTCTCGACGACGCCCATGTACTCGAGCCCGGGAATGTCCTGCGGCAGGCCCTCGGGGGCAGGGTAGAGGCCGAGCGTCTGCAAGAGGTCGGCGCGGTTCAGGCCCACCGCCTTCACCGCGACGAGCAGGTGGCCCTTCGGCGGCACCGGGTCGGGCACTTCTTTGATCGATAAGGCCGACGGGCCGTCGGGCGACGTGATGACCAGCGCGCGCATGGGCTGCCGGGCTTAGCGTGGCTACGCTGAGTGTGTGAAGGAGATCGAGCGCGCGTGGCTGCCGGCATCGCTCGGCTTGCGGCCCATCGGGACCCTTGCCGCCGGTCGCGAGGAGCTCGTCAGGCGCTTCGGCCCGCCCGACTTCGAGCTCGGCCCGCGCTGTGCCGACTGGATGCTCGAGGCGTCGTGCGGCCTCTACTTCGCGATCGGCTGGGACGACGGCCACGTGCACGTCTTCGCCGAGGAGCTCGACGAGCTCGAGCATGCGCTGCTGCATCTCGGCTTCCGCGGCGCGCAGCCGTGGGTCCCGCACCAGCGGCGGCTCGGAGGCTGGGGCGTCATCCGCGTCGACGACCCGGGCAACCGCTACGAGCTCGCCACTTTCACCCGCGAGTCGTCGGCGCGCTGCATGGCGGCGCGCCTCGAGGCCCGCGCGCACAAGCAGCTGTACCTCGTCGAGCGCCGCGACCCGCTGCCCGCGCCGCCGCCGGCTGAGCCCGAACCCCACCGCTGGGCGCTGATCCGCCAGGACGATCACGGCGTTCGCTACACGATGTACCGGCATCGCTCACGCCGGCCGCTCGAGCTGCTCGCCGACCGGCTCGAGCGCGAGCCCCGCCACAAGCAGGGCTACTTCGTGGAGCCCATCACCTCCGCTTGAGCCGCGCCGCGAGCGCCTTCCGCCGGAGCTGCGACGCGTCGGAGCGCTGGTGCTGCTGCTTGTCCGGAAAGTACGTCTTCGTCAGCAGCTCCTCGGCGGCCAGGAGCTCGGGGTACGCCTCGATGAACGAGCGCGCCCCGCCGATGCCGGCGCGCCCTTCGGCCTTCTCGGTGCCGGCGACGCGGTCGGGCAGCGACGGGTGCTGCGGGCCCGGGATGTGGGCGTCGACCTCCGCGAGCTTCTTCATGTGCTTCCACTCGTAGCGGCTGTAGAGCTGGTACGCGGCCTCCGCGAGCCTCAGCGGCGCCCGCTCGCCGAGCTCGGCCTTCAGGAGCACCACCGTGAACACGCGCTGCAGCACCGGCGCCTGCAGAATGATCCGCTCCAGCGCGCGCGCGGCGTGGTTGCCGCCGACGACCTCGGCGGCCTTGCGGTCGGCCTCGCGCTCGTGATCGCGCGCGCCCAGGCCCGCGCCGACGCCGAAGAACGCCCGCGCCACGTACAGCGGGACCGTGAGCGGAAACGGCAGCACCGCGATCGCGCCGCTCATCAGCGTGAGGTGTTTGAACTCGTCGAAGCTCTGCGGCGAGTGATCGAACCCGGCGTGCACGATCTCGTGCGCGATCACCGCGCGCGCCTCGTCGTGCGAGACCAGCCGCAGGTCGAGCAGGCTCAGCGCGATGTGCCGGCGGTACGGCCCGTTCGCCACGCGCGACTGCCACGCCATGCAGTCTCCGGGCTCGAGAGAGAGGTGAATCGCGTCGGGCGGCGGGCAGCCGAGCTGCTGCGCCAGCGCCCGGCAGGTGCCCCAGAGCCTGGGGATCTGCTGCTCGCTCCAGCCGGGGCCGTCGTCGGGGTGCTCGTAGTCGTCGGCGAAGCTCATCTTCAGCGCGGGCAGCACGACGCTGTCGGGCCCCATCAGCCGGTCGAAGAAGCGCGTCTTCCACGGCAGCGACGTCCACCCCATCAGCTTCTCGATCGTGACGAGCACGGCCACGGCGGCGCCCACGATCGCGAGCAGCTGCACCAGGTAGAGCCGGAACAGCCACTTCCCGAGGAAGCGCACGGTCGACAGTGTACTTGCTAGAACGCGGCGCATGGGCTTCGCCGACCGCCGCAAGCGTTTGATGTCCTCGCTCAAGCGCCCGCTGCTCCTCTGGAGCGGAGGGCCCATCTCGCGCAACTACCCGCACAACCCCTTTCCGTTCCGCGCCGACTCGACGTTTCTGTATTTCTTCGAGCGCCCCGAGCCGAACAGCGCGGCGCTCTTCGACCCCGCGAAGGGCAAGGTGACGCTCTACCTCCCCGAGCGCACGCTCGACGATGCCGTCTGGGAGGGCGAGCTGCCGACGTTCGAGGCCGAGCGCGCGCGCCACGACGTCGACTTCGTGAAGCCCGTCGCCTGGCTCGAGGACGAGCTGAAGGCGCAGTCGATCGACACGCTCGCCGTCTCCGACGCCCGCACCACGCGGCGCGCCCGCGCGCTCACCGGCGCCGATCTCGACTTCGACGACCCCCTGAAGATCGGCCCCCCCGAGCTCCTCGAGGTGATCGCGGGCCTGCGCCTGCGCAAGGACGCCACCGAGCTCGCCCAGATGCGCGAGACCGCGCGCATCACGCACGCCGCTCACGTCGAGGCCATGAAAGACAGCGCCCCCGGCGTTCACGAGCAGGAGCTCACCGGCATCGTCGAGGGCATCTTCGCGACCGTCGGCTGCGTGCCGGCGTACGGCACGATCCTCTCGGTGCGCGGCGAGGTGCTCCACGCGCGCGGCCACGACAACGTGCTCCAGGCCGGAGACATCGTGCTGCTCGACGCCGGCTGCGAAGCTCCGAGCGGCTACTGCAGCGACGTCACGCGCTGCTGGCCCGTCGGCGGCCCGTTCACCGCCGAGGGCGCAGACGTCTACGACACCGTGCTGCAGGCCAACCTCGACGCCATCGCCGCCGTGAAGCCCGGAGCGCGGTACCGCGACATTCACCGCCTCGCCTCGCGCACCGTCGCCGACGGCCTGTCGCAGATGGGGCTGCTCAAGGGCTCGCCCGACGCCCTCGTCGAGTCCGGCGCGCACGCCGTGTTCTTCCCGCACGGCGTCGGGCACCAGCTCGGCCTCGACGTGCACGATCTCGAGACGTTCGGCGACCGCATCCTCTACCCGGGCGGCCGCACCCGCAGCACGCAGTTCGGGACGAAGTACCTCCGCATGGACATGGACCTCGCCGAGGGCATGACGTTCACCATCGAGCCCGGCATCTACTTCGTACCGCAGCTCATCCGCTCGAAGGCGATGCGCGAGCAGTTCAAGGACCAGGTCAACTGGGAGCTCGCCGAGAAGTTCCTCAGCGTCAACGGCGGCCGCGGCTTCGGCGGCATCCGCATCGAGGACGACGTGCTGTGCACGGCGACCGGCGCCGAGGTGCTGACCGCCGCGATTCCCAAGGCGAGGGCCGAGATCGAGAGCCTTCCAATGCTCGCGACGTAAGGGACGTTTCCGAGCCCGTACCGGACGTCGAATTGGGGCAGCCCGACGATCAGACATGCTCCCCATCACGGCCCTCCGCACGACTTTCCCCACGGTTCGGCAGACGCACCCACAACAGCCCGTCGACACGGCGGCGGTCGCGAGCGCGCAGACGGCGGCGGACGGCTTCGACGCGCTGCCGCAGGCGCCGCTGCGCCGGGGGCAGAACGGCGCTGCCGTGAAGAAGCTGCAGCACGCGCTGATCGATCTGAAGCTGATGACCCGCGACGGCTACCAGACGGGCCCGGGCATCTTCGGCCCGCGCACTGAAGCCGCGCTCGAGGTCTTCCAGCGCCGGCACGGTCTCCCGGTCAACGGCGTCTTCACCGAGGCCACGCGCCGCGCGATGGCGAAGGCGCTCCAGCGGTCGAGCGACGCGGGCGGCCCCACGAAGCCGAAGCGGGACTACGACGCCGACAAGGGCACTCCGATGTACGACCAGGACTCGGCGCCGTGGGGCGACAACCCCCTGGGCAACAAGAAGCTGACGATCGCGCAGGCGGGCTGCGCGCTGACGGCGACCGCCATGGCGATCAGCCGCATCTCGGGAAGGCGCATCAACCCGGGGCAGCTCGATCGGTGGTGCGACAATCACGGCGGGTACATCGGCAACAACCTCGACTGGGCGGACGCCGCGCGCGCCCGGGGCCTCACGGCCTCGCGGCCGAAGTTCAGCCTGGAGCGCATCGACAAGAACCTGCTGCAGAACCGGCCGGTGGTCATCGGGGTCTCGTACGCCGGCGGCAAGAACAACGGCGGAGCGAACGGCACCGACCACTGGCTCACGGTGACGGCGCGGCGCACCGACGAGCGCGGCCGGCGCTACTACGTCGCGCACGACCCGGGCACCGGCAGGCAGATCCGCCTGTACCCGGGGAAGACCGCCTTCGGGTGGGGCCTGAAGAACGATCTCTACAAGACCACCGCGCAGCTGCGGACCTTCCACAAGCCTTGAGCGGGGAGATCGAAGCTGCTACCTCCAAGCGGCTCCATGGCCGCCTGGTTCAGCAAGAAGCCCAAGATCCTCCAGTCAGACCCGAACGAGGCCGACCTCGATCGCTCTTCCCGCATGGAGGGGCTGTGGGTGAAGTGCGACGACTGCGGCGAGATCCTCTACCGCGCGGACCTCGAGAAGGTCCTCAACGTGTGCCCGAACTGCAGCCACCACATGGCGCTGCCGGCGCGCGCCCGGCTCGCCTCGGTGCTCGACGTCGGCACCTTCGAAGAGCTCGACGCCGGCCTCGAGCCCCAAGATCCGCTCGGGTTCTCCGACTCGAAGAAATACAAAGACCGGCTCAAGTCGACGAAGAAGAACGTCGGCGAGAACGACGCCTTCGTCAGCGGAGTCGGCAAGCTCGACGGCCAGACCGTCTCGATCGGCTGCTTCGTGTTCGAGTTCATGGGCGGCTCGATGGGCAGCGTCGTCGGCGAGAAGGTCGCGCGCATCTTCGAGCGCGCGTTCGATCTCAAGTGCCCGGCCATCGTGTTCTCGGCGAGCGGGGGCGCCCGCATGCAGGAGGGCATCTTCTCGCTCATGCAGATGGCGAAGACCTCGGCTGCGATCTCGCGCTTCCGCGCGGTGAAGAAGCCGTACATCTCGGTGATGCTGCACCCGACGACGGGCGGCGTGGCGGCCTCGTTCGCGTGGCTGGGCGACGTGATCCTCGCCGAGCCGAAGGCGCTGATCGGCTTCGCGGGCCCGCGCGTGATCGAGCAGACGATTCGCCAGAAGCTGCCCGAGGGCTTCCAGCGCTCCGAGTTCCTGCTCGAGCACGGCATGATCGACGCGATCGTGCAGCGCAAGGACCTGAAGCCGCGCCTCGGTCAGCTCATCGGCCTGATGTCGTGACCGTCGAAGAGTCGCTCGCGTACCTCGAGAAGCTGCAGCCCTCGACGATCCGCCTCGGGCTCGATCGGGTGCGCGAGGCGCTGCAGGCCATGAGGAACCCGCACACGAACTACCCCGCGGTGCACGTCGCAGGCACGAACGGCAAGGGCTCGACGTGCGCGTTCGCGGCCTCGTGCCTGCGCGCTCAGGGCTACCGCGTCGGGCTGTACACGTCGCCGCACCTTCAGCGCGTGAACGAGCGCATCCAGATCAACGGCGAGCCGATTCGCGACGGAGCGCTCGCAGAAGGCATCGACCGCGTGCGCGCCGCGCTGCCCGCGTCGCTCGATCTCACCTACTTCGAGTTCGGCACCGTGGTCGCGCTCCACCACTTCGCCGAGGAGCGCGTCGACGTCGCCGTGCTCGAGACCGGCCTGGGCGGCCGCCTCGACGCCACCACCGCCGCGCGCGCCGTCGTCACCGCGATCACGCCGGTCTCGTTCGATCACATGGAGTACCTCGGCTTCTCGCTCCCCGCGATCGCCGCCGAGAAGGCCGGCATCATCCGCCCGAACGTCCCCGTCGTCGTCGGCCACCAGGAGCCCGAGGCGCTCGAGGTGATCGAGAAGGCGGCCCAGGCCGCGGGCGCGCGCCTCTACCGCATCGGCAAGGACTTCGACTTCGAGCCCGAGCCGCAGGGCAAGTACACCTACCGCGGCATGCGCACGCGGGTGCCGGGCCTGTCCCCCGGGCTGCGCGGCCCGCACCAGGTTCAGAACGCCGCCGTCGCGCTCGCCTGCCTCGAGCTGCTCGAAGATCGCGGCCTCAAGATCTCGCGCGAGAACGCGCGCGCCGGGCTCGCCGGCACCGAGTGGCCCGGCCGCCTCGAGGAGCTCCCCGGCAGCCCACGCGTCGTGCTCGACGGCGCCCACAACCTTGCGGGGGTCGAGACGCTCGTGAAGGCGCTCGAGGCGCTCTACCCGGGCCGGCCGGTGCACCTCGTCTTCGGCGTGCTCGCCGACAAGGACTGGCGGCCCATGCTGAAGGCGCTCCTGCCGAAGTGCAGCGCCGTGTACCTCACGCCGGTGCGCAGCCCGCGCACGCTGGAGCCCGAGGCGTACGCCGACGAGGTGCAGAAGCTGGTGCCTGGGGCGCCCGTGCAGCTCGCGGCCTCGGCGCCCGAGGCGCTGGCGGCGGCGAGGAAGGGCGCTCCCGACGACGCGATCGTGCTCGGGTGTGGCTCGTTGGTGCTGGTGGGGCAGTTGCGCGCCTCGCTCGGCCTGTAGCCGGGTTGACACGTCGCTTTCGGGTCTTAGCTTGGTCCTGCGATGAGCGATGAGGGAGCACCGGTCGATCTGGGTACTGCTTCGGTGCAAACCGATTCGGTAGAAGCCAAGTCGGTAGAAGCCGAGCTGGCGGCGGCGCGCAGGCGCATCGACGAGCTTGCGCGCGCGTACCAGGCCCTCGAGCGCGATCGCGAAGATTTCAAGAAGCGACTCCTGCGAGAGCGCGAACGCGTTCTCGACGTCGAGCGGGGCGAGGTGGCCCTGGCGCTGCTCGAGGCGATCGATGACCTCGACCTGGCGCTGGCCAGAGCCGATGACACCCCGTTCGCGCAGGGAGTCGCCGTCGTCCGTGACAACCTGCTCAAGAAGACCGCCGCGCTCGGCATCGAGCGCGTGCCGCTGTTGGGCACGGCGTACGATCCGAACCTCGCCGAGGCGGCCGATCTCGAGGTGACCCCCGAGCAGGCCAAAGACAACACCGTCACGGCCGAGCTGCGCGCCGGCTACCGCCTGAAAGACCGCGTCGTGCGGCCCGCACGCGTGAAGGTCGCGCGGTACGTGAAGCCGGCCCAGGCCTGATAGATAGACGGCGTGTTTGCGCCGACCCTCGCGCTGCTCCTGACCGCCGCCGGGGACGACGTCTCGCAGTGGGCCGCCGACAAGGTCCGCGCGCACAAGGCCGCGCTCTCGGCGAAGCCGGTCGCGAGCGACGGAGGCAGCGGGCTGTTCCGCGAGCGGCCTCCGGTGCTGCCGAAGTTCGACCCGCCCACGTCGCTGGCCCCGCTGGTGAAGGCGGTGCGGCCGGGCGTCGTGAACCTGTCGACGAGCAACGGGGGCCAGTCGCGGTCGCTCGGCTCGGGCTTCATCATCACCCCCGACGGGCTCGTGGTGACGAACAACCACGTCATCGAGCGCGCGCAGTCGATTCAGGTGCGGCTCGCCGACGGCCGCGAGCTCGACGCCGCGCTCGTGGGCCGAGACCCGTCGACCGACGTGGCGCTCTTGCGGCTGCAGGGGGCGGGCGCGGTGGCGCTGCCGACGGTGTACCTCGGCGACTCGGATCAGCTCGACGTCGGCGACTGGGTGGTCGCGATCGGCAACCCGTTCGGGCTCGACACGTCGGTCACGCACGGCATCATCTCGGCTCGCGAGCGGGTGATCGGGGTCGGGCCGTTCGACGACTTCATCCAGACGAACGCGCTGATCAACCCGGGCAACTCGGGCGGGCCGCTGTTCAACATGAAGGGCGAGGTCGTGGGCGTGTGCACCGCGATCGTGACGCAGGCTCAAGGCATCGGCTTCGCGGCGCCGATCAACCTGGTGAAAGATCTCTTGCCGAACCTGCTCGAGAACGGGCGGGCCGAGCGCGGCTGGCTGGGCGTGAACATTCAGGAGGTCGACGACGCCACCGGCAAGGCGGCGGTCGTCATCGACGTGTTCAAGGGCAGCCCCGCGGAGGCGGCGGGCCTGCAGAGCGGCGATCGCGTGATCGCGGTCGGCGGGCGCACGGTCGTCTCGTACCTGCAGCTGCTCCGGCGCATCGCGCTCCTGGCGCCGGGCTCGACGGTGCGGCTCACGGTGAAGCGCGAGGGCAAGGAGCTCGAGAAGCAGGCCACGCTGATCGAGCGGCCGAGCGTCGACGCGCTGAAGGCCATGGTCGGGGCAGGGCGGGTCGACGCGCTCGGCCTCGTGGTGCGGGAGCTGTCGCCCGAGGCGGCGAAGCAGCTCGGCGTCGACGTCGGCTTGCTGGTCGCCGCGGTTTTTCCCGGTGGGCCGGCCGAGATGGCGGGGCTGCAGAGCGGCGACGTGATCCTCGAGGCGCAGAAGCAGCGCGTCACCGATCTCAAGGGGCTGAAGGCGGTGATCGAGCAGAGCACCGACGCCACCGTGCTGCTGAAGTACCGCCGCGGCGATTCCGCGCAGTACGTCGTGCTGCGGCGGTGAGGCGATCGGGGGCGGGCCTGGGGCCTGGGCTGGGGCTTGGGTCCGGCTTGCGGGCCCGCTCACCGGGCCCGTTCACCGGGCCCGTTCACGGCCACGGGTCCGCGTTCGTTCAGGGGCCGGCGTTGGGGCCCGCGAAAGCGTGCGGCCGCTCCGGTTCGGCTCCTGCCTTTCTTACTTGGCGAGGTACAGCCCGACCTGCTCCCCCGTGCGGCCCACCGAGACGAGGATCGCGTCGATGTGCGCCTTCACTCCCGTGATCTTTTCTTTTCCGCCCTTCTTCGGCAGCGACCACAGCCCCTGCGGCGAAAACACGATCTGCAGCCTCAGCGTCTTCGTCGAGATCATGCGCGCGACACTCTGCGCGTTGCCGCCCTCCGCGACCGTGCCCTTGATGCTCATGAACGGCAGCACCGGGTTGCCATTCGCGTCGGTGCGCGTCGGCGCACCCCCGGTGATGGCCGAGCTCGACGCCGGGAAGAACGGCGTCAGGTTCATCACGAACGTCTGACTGCCCGGGTCGTACGACGCCATCTGCAGGTTGTTCACCGAGTCCTCGGTGATGATCATGTAGAACTTCTTCCCGTTGGCCGCCGAGCGGAACGTCTCTGTGTTCTTCTTGCAGTCGACGTCCGTGCCGCAGTCGCCCACGTACTTGTCGAGGAAGTTCCCCAACCCCTCGATCGCCTCCGCCGAGTCGCGCAGCTTCGCGAACTTCGGATCCACGTCCGCCCACGCCAACCCCGCCGTCAGGATGCCCGCGAACGCAAGTGCTCGAATCATCAGTCCTCCAGGTGTGGCATGTGGTAGATAATTTGCCTACATCAGACTACCAGGTGACGCTTGGCGCATGGACCGACGCCAGAACCTGCGCTTCGACAAGGTGTTCACCGTTTACCTCACGACGGCCGACGGAATGACGCGGGGAGTGGCCAGAAACATCAGCTCGACCGGTCTTTTCATCGAGACCCGGGAGCCGCTGCCGCTGGGCGGGCGGGTGAAGGTCACGTTCACGAGCGAAGACTCGACCGAGATGACGTGCCTGTGCGAGGTGCGGTACCAGGTCGCCCTCAACTACGGCGGCGAAGGCGAGGGCACCCGCGGCGTCGGCCTGCGCATCGTCGCGTACGAGACGAAGGAGGATCATCCTCTCCTCCTCGTCGATCGCGAACGCGTCATGCATTAGCGAAGCGTGAGCCTACCCGCTACTGGCTGAACCCCTCCAACAGATAGTGCGCCTCGATGCGCTTGAGCGCGAGGCACATCGCCGCGGCCCGGGTGTCCATCGTCTGACCGATGCAGTACCGCCGGCTGTCGTGCATGTCCGTCTTGCGCGGCGAGTTCTTCGCGATGTCCCGAATGATGCGGTAGTTGCGCTTCAGCGCGAACTCGAGCCGCTTGTTCACCTCGGCCTCGGTCCACGACTCCATGCGCTTGTTCTGGATCCACTCGTAGTAGCTCACCGTCACGCCGCCGGCGTTCGCGATGATGTCGGGGATCATGTCGATGCCGCGCTTCTGAAGCACCTTGTCGGCCTCGGGCGTCGTCGGGCCGTTCGCTCCTTCCGCGATCAGCTTCACCTTCAGCTTCTCCGCGATGTCGGTCGTGATCTCGCCGCCGAGCGCCGCCGGCACGCAGAAGTCGGCCTGGACCTCCCAGAAGTCCTTCTTCGAGATCGCCTGCGCTCCCGGGAACCCCGCCACGCTCCGCTTCAGGTTCTTCGGGTTCTCGTGCACGTACTGCAGGAGCGCCGCCGCATCGATGCCGTCGGGGTTGTAGATGGTGCCGTCGGCGTCGTTCACCGCGAGCAGCCGCGCTCCCATCGTCTGCAGAATCTCGGCGCCGTGCGAGCCGACGTTGCCGAAGCCCTGCACCGTGAACGTCTTGCCGCGCAGCGACTCGCCGCGATCGAGGTAGTAGTCCTCGATGCAGTACGCCACGCCCTGACCGGTCGCCTTCACGCGGCCTTCGCTGCCGCCGATGCGCACGTCTTTGCCCGTCACGATGCCGCGCATGTTGTGCCGCTCGTGCTCGCCGTCCGAGTACTGGCGGAGGAACAGCGCCATGATCTCGCCGTTCGTGCCGACGTCCGGGGCCGGAATGTCGATGTTCGGCCCGATCATCGACTTCAGCTTGTACATGAACCGCAAGCTGATGTTCTGGAGCTCCTCGCGCCCCAGCGAGCGCGGGTCGAGCTGAATGCCGCCCTTGCCGCCGCCGAACGGCACCTCGCTGATCGCCGTCTTCCACGTCATCTCTGCGGCCAGCGCCTTGAACAGGTCGAGCGAGACCTCGCGGTGGTAGCGGATGCCGCCCTTGTACGGGCCGCGCGCCTGGTTGTGCTGCACGCGGTACGCCTTGAAGCGCTCCGACACGCCCGGCACCAGCTGGTACACGTTGCCGTCGGGCAGCCGCAGGTGCCCCTTCTTGATGTGCACGTCGCTGCCCAGCAGCGCCTTGCCGTTCAAGATGATCTTGCCGTCGGCCAGCGGCTCGAAGCCGTGCTGGTCGCGCACCGTCGTGACCGGCAGATCGGCGTACGCCTTCGCGGCGTCGGCCGGCAGCGGCACGAGCCGGTCTTTCAGGCGCGTGGTGACGTAGAAGATGTGCTCGTAGTCCGGCTCTTCCAGCTCGAGCCTCACGCGGTGGTCGAGCTTGATGAGCTCGGCGGCGCGATGAAAGATCTCCATCGCCTCGGTGTAGAGAGTCTTCCGCGGTGAAGGCACCGGCGCCCGCATGTAGTTCTCGTCAGGTGGCATGGCCCCCGTGATTAATCAAAGCCGCGGGGCCTCGAAAGCCTAAAGCCACGCCGCACCGCGTTACCGCGACGCGGCTCAGAACAGCTGATCGAGCAGCGACGACAGGCCGATGCGCCGCGCGAGCCGCGTCGGCGCCGCGTTCTCGCCCGTGATCGTGGGCCCGGGAGCGCAGCTGCCGCAGGTGACCCCGTCGCCTTGATCGAGGCTGTAGGTGCGCTTGCAGATGACGCACTCGAACAGCGCGGGCGGCTTGAGCGTCGGCTCGTCGTCGTCGGCCGTGTCCTTGAACGAGACCGCCGGCAGGACGGCGACGGTGAGGTGCACCCCGCGGCAGCGCGCGCAGGCCTTGGCCTCCGCGCCGGCGAGGGTGGCCTCGAACAGCGGCACCTGGCAGGCGGGGCACTGCGACGGCACTTCGTTCGCGCTGATGCCGAGGTGCAGGTCGGTGCCGGCCGTCGCCTCGGCCTCACCCGCGTCGAACCAGATCGAGCGGCACTTCGGGCAGCGGTCGAGCCACACGCGCTTGCTGTGCGCGTCTTTCATGTACGGGACGTGCAGCATCCCCGTGCTGCAGTCTGCGCACTTCCGCTGCTGCGTCTGCTGCATCAGAGCCGACACCCAGGCTTGAACTGGGGACCTACTGATTACGAATCAGTTGCTCTACCACTGAGCTATGTCGGCAAGACTTCGGGCTGCGCGCGCGAAGTACCAACACCGCGGCCATTGCGCAACAGAGTCGGTGGTCGGTGGTCGGTGGACGGTGGTTCACGGACGGGTGGCCGCGCGAGCACAGGCCAGTCGGCCCGCCTCTCCGAGCCGGCAGTCGAGCTGCACGCCCTTCTCGGGCGGCTGGGCGTCGAAGCCGGCCTTCGGGACGACGAGGCAGTCGTCGTAGTGAATGCCCCGGCGCTGCTTGCAGTGGAGCATCGACACCGGCAGCGCCCCGGTCGTGTCCGTCTCGGAGCCGTCGAAGCCGGCGCAGGGCAGCGTCGCGACCGTCTCCGGCTCGCCGCCGGGAAGACAGTCGAGCGGGTCGGTGCCGGTGCACGCCGCGAAGCGGATCTCCGACCGGCACTTGCCAGCCGGCCGCGACGTCACCGCAAACAGCTCGCTGCGCGCGGTTCCGACGAAGCGGCCGCGGTCGAGGATCTCGGCGACGAACGGCCGGCGCTCCTCCTCGGCGTCTCTCATGCAGATCCCGTCGCGGCAGAGCGTGAACCGATCGCCGGGCGCGTGCTCGCGGCCGATCGCGACGAGGTCGCACTTCTCGCAGGTGACGGTCGTGACCCGGAACGTGCTCGGCTCCTGCTCGCGCTTCAGCCACTGCTCGACCTCCGCGATCTCTTCCGCGCTCGCCTCGCGCCGGCCGCGCCCGTGCCACGCGATTCGCCACGCCCCGTCGCGACCCCGCTCGAGAAACAGCAGCAGCCGCTCGCCGATCACCGCGTCGCTCGTGTCGCAGCGCAAGCTCGGCCGGACCCGGTAGCGCACCGTCTTCCCCTCGCCGCCGCGCAGCCAGCGCTCGACCGACAGCACCGCGAGCTCGGCGTCCCGCTCCGTCACCTGGCCGATCGCGATCGCCTCGGCCCGGTCGTACAGCTCGTGCAGGCTCGCCGGAGCCACGCACCCGAGCAGCAGCAGCGCCAGCGCCGTCATCACCGCACCCGGTTCACCTGCACGTAGCTCACCGACGAGTCCATCGCCGCGCCCGCGCGCGTCGACACGATGTCGAGGTCGCCGTCGCCGTCGACGTCGCCGAGCGCGAACGACAGAGACGTGCCCGCGCCGGCCGTGAACGTCGCCTCGAACGGAGCGAACACCCACGACCCCTGGTTCCTCCGCACCTGCGCCTTGTCGCCGCTCTCCCAGACGAGGTCGACGCGCCCGTCGAGATCGAGATCCGCCGCGCGCAGGTGCATCGCCATCGGAGCGGGGATCGTGAGCCGCTCGGCGAACGCCCCGTTCCCCAGGTTCTCGATCAGCTTCACGCCGCCGGGCGGGGGCGCGATGCCCGCGAGGTCGAGATCGCCGTCTTCGTCGAAGTCGCCCGCGCTCAGGAAGAACACCGCCGCCGGCAGGTGCCCCGCATCGGCCGCCGCGAACGACGGCGGCGAGTGCACGTCGAGCTGCCGCCCGTTCAGCGACAGCACGTCGAGCTTCCCGTCGCGATCGAAGTCGGCGAGCGTGAACGCCGGCCCGCTGTTGCGCGGCGTCCGGGTCAGCTGCGCGCCGAACACGTGCAGCTCGCTCTGGTCGCAGCTCGCTGCCGCGATCTCGCCGCCCGACAGCTCGCCGATCAGCGGCGCCGTGCAGCCCGCGTCGGGAAACGGCTGCCGCGTGAAGGCGCCGGCGTCGAACGCGTACCGGTCGACGGTGCCGTCGGCGTTCAGCGCGACGATGTCGAACGCCTGCGCGAACGCCTGAATCGGCACGTTCCCGAACGTGAACTTCCGCGTCTCGCTCTCCTGGCCGAACGCGCGCTCCACGCTGTACGACGCGACCTCGACGCGCGCGCGCGACGGTACGGTGATGACGAGCTCGCCGAGGCCGCGGGGACTCAGGTCCCCGACGACGGCGGGGCCTCCCTTTCCCAGCGCGAGCGCTCCGTTCGCGGTCTGGTACGGGGTCGTCACGCAGTGCGCGCGGTCGACGGTGCACGTCGCGCTGCACGACACGTAGCCGAAGTCGGAGCAGCCCGGGAGCCCGGCATCGCCGTCGCAGGCCTCGCCGGGGTCCATCACTCCGTTGCCGCAGCGCTTCACGCAGAGCGTCTTCACCAGCTTGCAGTCGCTGCAGGTGAGGCTGCCCTCGTCGAAGCCCAGCGACTGGCAGGTCGCGCCGTTCAGATCGCTGCCTTCGCACTCCTCGTCGATCTGGGGGCTGATGACGGCGTCGCCGCAGAACGGGTCGGGCGGAGGCGGGTCGATCTTCTTGATCCGCTCGGAGCAGGCGAGCGGCAGCAGCAGCAGCGAGGCAGTCAGGAGTCGCACGCGTCCCAAGCACCTTAGAGGTGGACTCGACCGTCCCGCAACGCCTCGCGAACGCCGAGCGGCGTGAGTTATGACCTCGGGGCATGGCCGTACCGAAGTGCCCCATCTGTCATCGCGACGCGCTCCCCAAGGCAGGGAACCCGGCGTTCCCGTTCTGCAGCCGGCGCTGCCGGCTCGTCGACCTCGGCAAGTGGCTCGGTGAGGAGTACCGCGTCGCGGGGGACCCGATCGAAGAGGACGAAGACGGCCCGACCGCCCCACCGCGCACCGGCAACCGCGAGGACGTTCATTGAGCCTGCTGGTCGCGAGCGCGATCGGCGCCGCCTACGTGGGCGGCGTCATCGGGCTCCACCGGCTCAACGTCTGGCGGCAGCGCAACGCGGCCCAGGGCTTCACGACGCTCGGCTGGCTCGACTGGGACACGCTGCTCCACGGCCTGCTCCCGAAGCCCGCGGCCGACGCGCCGGCGAAGGCGCCGCAGCCGGTCGAGGGGGGGCCTCCGACCCCGCTCCTCAGCCACGCGCCGGCGCCCGAGGCGAAGGCGCGCCACGAGCTGCTCTGCGCGCTCGTCACCGGGCACCGCCTCGACGAGGCCGCGTTCGAGAACGCCGGCTTCTCGGGCGGCGAGGCCCAGTGGCTCACGCTGCTCTCGCGCATCCGCGAGGAGCCCGAGGAGGTGCTCGACAAGCTCGACGCGCGCCCGGAGCTCGAGACGGTCGGGCAGGTGTACCTGCGCGAGCACCTCTACCTCGGCTTGCGGGTGCACCCGTTCAACCTCGAGCTCGCGGTGTTCGGCACCAAGCGGCGGCTGGTGCGGGAGCTCGATCGCTTCCCCGACGCGCCGGCGCTGCACTTCGCCCGGGCGAAGGCGTCGTCGCTCATCGGCTTCAACGGGGCGGTGCTCGACGATCTCGCGCGCGCCGTCTACTTCTCGCGGCAGTCGCCGTTCTACCTGCGCGCGGTGGTGGACATGCCGTGGGTCGGAGAGGCGCGGCCGGCGCTCCTACATCAGTGCCGTGCTGCACTGGCGGAAGGCCGGAAGCTGGGGTGAAATCGCCGGGCCCCGTGGCCGACCCTCTGCTCTCGTGGATCAATCGGATGCTCGATGATCCGAAGAACTTCGACGTGCAGCTCAAAGGCCGCTCGGTGCTGGTCTACGAGCCGCGGGACACCGACGAAGACTCGAGCTCGGGCCACCGGCTGCGCACGTCGAGCGGAGTCACGGCGTCGGTCATCGGCGGAGGCGACCCCGTCGTGGCCGTGCTCGAGAAGTCGAAGGACAACGTCTTCCAGCGGCGCGTGACGATGGGCCGCACGACGAACAACGACATCGTGCTCGACGACGCGAGCGTGTCGCGCTTCCACGGCTGGCTGCAGAAGGACGACGGCAGCGGGAAGTGGACGCTCACCGACGCCGGCTCGAAGAACGGCACGTGGGTTCAGAACTCGAAGCTGACCGCGAAGAAGCCCGTGATCCTCGAGAACGGCTCGCGCGTGCGCGTCGGGAACCTCGAGCTCACCTACTACAGCGCCGCCGGCTTCCGGACCTTGATCCAGCAGCGGGCGAACGGCACCTGACGCTCGCGTGCGATGGCGCGCGGCAGCGGGTCGCGCGGCTCGCAGAGCCTGAGTTTTCTTGCACGCGCTGGATCACTGCTCCTATGGTGACCGGCTGTGTCGTTGACTACCGAAGCCTTCGGCGGGACGGACGTCGGCCGCAAGCGCCAGCACAATGAAGACGCGATGTTGGTCGACCCGACGCTGGGGCTCTACATCGTGGCCGACGGCATGGGTGGCCACGCGGCCGGCGAGGTCGCGAGCAACCGTGCCACCGAGGTGGTGAAGCAGCACATCCTCGCGAACAAGAGCATCTTGAAGGACCTCGCGAAGGAGGCCACGCAGACGAACCGCGCGGCCGCCTCGTCGCTCGTCGAGGTCGCCGTGCAGCGCGCGTGCGCCGACATCTACAAGATGGCGTCGAGCGACAACACGAAGCGCGGCATGGGCACCACCTTCGTGTGCCTCGTCATCTCGGGCAACCGCGGCGTCATCGGCCACGTCGGCGACAGCCGCGTCTACCTGGTGCGCAACGGCCAGTGCCACCGCCTCACCGAAGATCACACGCTCATCGCGGCCCAGCTCAAGGCCGGCACCATCACGAAGGAGCAGGCGCAGACGTCGCAGTACCGCAACGTCATCACGCGCGCCGTCGGCATCCAGGAGTCCGTGCAGGTCGACACGCTGATCGTCGACCTGTTGCCCGGCGACCTGTTCATGCTCTGCAGCGACGGCCTGCACGGCTACCTCGCCGACGACGAGGTCGTGCCCCTCGTCGCGGCCGTGCCGAAGGCCGATCTGCCGGCGCGCTTCATCGCGCTCGCGAACGAGCGCGGCGGGAAGGACAACATCACCGCCGTCGTGGTCGCGGTGCAGGGCGACGCCGGCTCGGTCGCCGAAGAGACCGTCGAAGCGCAGTCGCGCATGGAGGCCCTGAAGAAGATCCCCCTCTTCAGGCACCTCACGTACAAAGAACAGACCGCGGTGCTGTCGATCGCCACCACGCGCACGTTTCCCGGCGGGCGCGAGATCGTCACCGAGGGGCAGCCCGGCGAGGAGCTGTTCGTCGTCATCCGCGGCCGCGTCGCGATCGAGAAGAACGGCGTCGAGATCGCCGAGCTGCGCGCCGGAGGCCACTTCGGCGAGATGGGCCTCATCGACAACGCTCCGCGCTCGGCCACCGTGCGCGCCACCGAGCCCACCCGCGTCATGGTCATCGCCCGGCAGGATCTGATGAACCTGATGAAGAAAGAGTCGATCCTCGCGGTGAAGATGCTGTGGAGCTTCGTGCAGGTGCTGTCCGATCGCCTGCGCGCCACGAACTCCGAGCTGTCGGAGGCGCGCCAGGAGCTCGCCGTCGCCCAGGCCGTCCAGCCGTTCGCCGAAGAATGACCCGCGCTGCCGCGCTCGGAGCGCTGTGCTTCTGCGCGGCCGCACACGCCGACGTCTTCGACACCTTCGGCTTCGGCCCGCGCGCGACCGCGATGGGCGGCGCGATGACCGCCGAGGCCAACGACTTCACCGCCGCGTTCTACAACCCGGCGCTGCTCATTCGCCCGCCCGAGTCGACCCTCGGCATCACCTTCGCGTTCTTCAAGCCGGTCACCGAGGTCACCGCGACTTCGAACAACGCCATGCTCGACTGCACCTACTGCGCGCCCCCCGACACCGTCGGCACCTCGGTCGGCATCGCAGGCCCTCTGGGCGGCCGCCTCAAGAAGCGCGTCGCCCTCGGCATCGGAGCGCACCTGCCGTTTCAGCGCCTCGTGCACGTGAACATGCCGGACCCGAGCCGGCCGTTCTGGGCGACGTACCAGGCGAACTCCGAGCGGCTCACCGTGTTCGCGGGCGGGGCGATTCGCATCTTCGACTGGCTGTCGATCGGCCTCGGCATCCAGGCGCTGGCCGACCTCGTCGGCACCGGCGCCGACACGCGCGTCGACGTGTTCTCGAAGCAGGTGAAGGCGCAGCAGCTCGACGCCGAGCTGCAGACGCGGGTGGCTCCGAACGCGGGCTTCATCATCCAGCCGATTCCGTCGCTGCGCTTCGGGTTCAACTACCGCTCCGAGATGCAGCTGCGCGTGGTGATCCCCGCGACGGTCGAGCTCGACGGCATCGGGTCGCTCGCGTTCAAGCTCGAGGGCGTGACGCACTTCTCGCCGCACACGTTCAACCTCGGCGTCGCGTGGGACGTGACCGATCAGTTCACGCTCAGCGCCGAGGGCTCGTACCAGATGTGGAGCCGCATGCCGTCGCCGTACATGCACATCACGATCGACGTGGGCGGCCGCGTGCTCGACGCGCTCGGCCTGGACTCGGCGCTCGATCTCGAGTCGCAGCCGGCGTCGCCGGGCTTTCAAGACACCATCACGGCGAAGCTGGGCGGCGAGTACCGCCTGACGAAGCGCTTCGCGGCGCGGCTCGGCGGCTTCTTCCGGCCGACGGCGGTGCCGCGGCAGAGCGCTCCCGGCACGAACATTCTCGACGGCAACACGCTCGCCGGCACCGCGGGCGTGGGGTTCAACTTCGATGATCCGCTCGAGGTGTTCCAGGCGCCGATCACGATCGACATCTCGGGCCTCGCGGCGATGGCGCTGCCGCGGCAGGCGACGAAGGAGCCGACCGACAGCGTGCCGTCGTATTCGTACTCGGCGAAGATCTTCGGCATGAGCGCCGCCGTGAGGTTCGATTTCTGAAGGCCGGGCGGGCCGGGGTATACGGCTTCCGCCTTTGAGCCTGCTCGCCGCCATCGCCCTGCTCGCTGCCGCGCCGCAGCGCCCGGTCGTCGCGGTGCTGTACTTCGACAACGACTCGGGCGACTCGAGCCTCGACGTGCTGCAGAAGGGCCTCGCCGACATGCTCGTGACGGATCTCGCCGGCAGCGACCAACTGACGGTCGTGGAGCGCGAGAAGCTGCAGCGGGTCATCGACGAGCTCTCGCTGCAGAAGACGAAGCTGTTCGACCCGAAGACCACGGTGAAGGTCGGCAAGCTCATCGGCGCGACCCACGCGGTCACCGGCGCCTTTCACAGCTTCGAGCCGCAGCTGCGCATCGACGTGCGGCTGGTCGAGATCGCGAGCGGCAAGGTCGTGCTGTCCGAGAGCGTCACCGGCACGAAGGAGAAGTTCTTCGACCTCGAGCAGGACCTCGCCCGCCGCTTCCTCGCGAAGCTCGACGCCCAGCTGTCGGGCTCTGCGCGAACCGGCAGCGTCGACTTCGCGAGCCTCGTCGCCTACTCGAAGGGCCTGCAGCTCAAAGACCAGGGCAGCCTCGAAGAGGCCTCGCGCGCGTTCGCCGACGTCGCTGCCCGCTCGCCGCAGTTCGCGCTGGCGTCGCGGCGGCAAGCCGAGCTGCTCTCGGCCCTCGAGGTCCTCGCCCAGCGGCGCAGCGACGCGCTGCTCTCGTACAGCGATGAGCTCTTGAAGAACGCCGACGCCTTCCTCGACACGCACGACCCCGCGAAGGTGAAGGCGGCGAACGCGAAGGCGTACCTCGCGTACCGGCTGGTGCGCGGCGCGTACGCGATGCTGCTGATCGAGACGCGGCTCGGCAAGGGGAGCCCGCGCTGCCCGCTCGACGGGAAGGGCGACGAGGTGACCGGCCTCATGCGCTCGTACTTCGCGAACCAGGAGCAGCTGAACGCCGAGCTCGAGCTCTTGCCGAAGGGCACCACGCCCGCGCTGCCCGCGGCGGACCTGAGCCGCGCCCGCGCGCTCGGCCTGCCCGAGCTCTCGGTGCCCGATGCGCTCGAGGGGGCGCGCTTCGTGCTGGAGGGGAAGGCGGGGGCGTTCAGCGTGTGGCCTCCGCTGGCGAAGCTCGACATGCGGGCGTGCGACGCGGCGGCGGCGAGCGCCGAGCGCATCGCTTCGCAGCGCGAAGGGGAGCAGGCGGTCGAGGCGCTCGACCTGAAGGCGCGCGGCCTGTTGATCGCCGGGCGCAACAACGAGGCGGCCGACACGTGGCGCAGCGCGCTCGAGCGCTTCCCGGCGAGCCGGCGGTACCGCGAGCTCGAGGGCCGCGTGAAAGACGCCGCGGGCCTGACGCCGTCGTCGAAGCAGCGGCTCGAAGATCAGCAGTGGTTCGATCGCGCGAGGAGCGCGTGCCGGCAGGACGAGCTCCAGCGCGCCGGGCCCTACTTCGGCAAGCAGCGGGCGGTGACGGAGGGGCTGAACGGCTGGCGCCGCACGGTGGCCGAGCTGGAGCAGACGTGCGGCGCGCACCCGGGCCTCGGGGCGCTCTACACGGCGGCGGCGCGCGCGGCGGTGCAGGCGGGCGACTGCGGCAGCTACGACAAGCTCACCGCGCGGCTCGAGCGCGTCGATCGCTCGGCCGCGTGGACGCTGAAGGCGGAGGTGCCCTGTGAAGCGCAGTAAGAGAACCCCCTCTCCCCTCGTAGGGGAGAGGGCCGGGGTGGGGGGGGCGTTGCTGTTGTTGTCGGTCGCGCTGCTCAGCGGCTGCTTCCGGGTGGCGCTGAAAGAGCAGCCGGTGACGTCGATCGACGTGCGCTTCGACAAGAACGCGATGTGCCCGGGTGAGACCGGCCAGCTCAGCATCTGGGCGAAGCTGAAGACGGGCGAGGTGCTGGGGAGCGAGAACCTGAGCGAGGGCAAGGTGCGGTGGGACAGCTACCGCGTGACGCTGAACGGGCAGCGCGTCGAAGAGGGGCGGGTGGTGGTGCCGGCGGACCCGATGGCGGTGAAGATTCCGTCGCGGCTCGACATCGCGGTCGACGGCCACCCCGAGCTGAACACGGCGTTCACGGTGCCGATTCACTTCAAGTGCCGGTTCACCGCGGAGTTCCGCGGGCAGGACGGCCGCGACGGAGCATCGGGGCAGGACGGCGAGAACGGGCGGCGGGGGCAGGACGGCAGGTCGTATACGGTTCCGGGCAAGTCGGGCTTTCAGAAAGACCCCGGCGGCAACGGCAGCGACGGCCGCGACGGGCGCGACGGGCAGGACGGGGAGCCGGGCCGCGACGCGGAGGATCTCGAGGTGCGCGTGACGATGGCGGCGCCCTCGCCGGACTTGAGGCTGCTCCAGGTGAAGGTGACGGGACAGCAGTCGCGGCGCGAGGCGGTGTACCTGGTGGACCCGAACGGCGGCTCGCTGGTGGTGTCGGCGACGGGCGGCAGCGGCGGCGACGGAGGGCGGGGCGGCCACGGCGGGCGCGGCGGCGATGCGGGCGACGGGGAGCCCGACGGGAACAGCGGCAACGGGGGCAACGGCGGCAACGGCGCGAACGGCGCCGACGGAGGGCGAGGAGGGCGCATCACGGTGCTCGTGAGCCCGGCGGCGCAGGCGCACCTGCCGGTGCTGCAGTTCCTGAACGCAGGGGGTCGCGGGGGCAACCCGGGGGCGCCGGGCGGGGGCGGCAGCAACGGCTCGTTCGGGCGGACGAACGGGCGCAACGGGCGCATGGGGCAGTCGGGCCGGCGCGGCGGGCGGCAGGGGCCCGACGGGCCGACGCCGGAGATCCGCGTCGAGGGGAGCTGACGAGCCGTCACTCGCGAGCGCCCGTCCGGTGGTCGAGCAACAGCCCCAACATGCCGCGCGCTTTCGCCCGCGGGAACCCGGCTCGCTCGGCTCGTGACAGCAGCTCGCGGGGTGAGAAGCCCCGCCCCTCCAGCCTCTCCGCGAGCTGCAGGGCCAACCAGGTCCCGAGCGGACCGTCGAGGAGGTAGACGCGGCCGCGTACGGCGAAGACTCCATCGCCGAGGTGACGGTAAAGGGTGGGGCGGCGCTCCATGATCTGCTTGAGGTTGCCGGGGGCGACGTCGCGGCGGAGAGCCGCGCATACGTCTCTGTAGTGCAGGGGCGTGTCGGCCTCGTTCATCAGGGCAGCGACTGCGCTCTGGGTATCGTAATGGCCGTCTCCGTCTTCCGTGAGTGACCAGATGCCCTGGCGACCGGCGCGGGTGAACGCCGGCGGCTCGATGGACGCCAAGACCTGCATCATGTAGCCCTCCGAGAATCGGCCCGGCTCTCCGTGTACGTGCCCCAGCGCCGCACCGAGCTGACTGAAGTGGAACCGGCGATACCCGGCGGCTGCCAGGCGGCGGGCGACTCCGACGAACAGACTCCCGGTCCGCGCCTGGCTGATCAGCTCAAGCGCGCCGCCGGCGGTCTGCGCCACCAGGCGCGGGAAAAGCCACGGCAGCGCCACGAGGTCTTCGGGCGCGCAGCCGAGTGCTGCCGCCAGCTCGCCCACCGGACAGTACGCGTCGTCGCGCTCGACGCATCGCAGAGCACGACCGATCTCATACTCACGGACCGAATCGACGATGACCCAGGCCAGATCCTCATGACGAACGAGGCGCAGAGGCCGGCAGTCACCCCGGCGCGTGATGGCTAGGAAGCCCGCCCAGGCCCATGCGGGGTCAATGCCGCGCGTCGTGACGACGCGAACGAACGACCCCGGCCTTGGAGTCAGGCTCGCTGCCACCAGGTCCACTGCTGCAGGTGCTCCTACCGTCAGACGGTAGATCGCCGCATATTCGATCTGGCGCACCCGCTCCGCCGTGACGCCGTACATGGCGGCGAGCTGAGCGAGCGAGGTGCCTGTTGCACGCCGCCGGAGGACGTCGATCATCCGCGCGGTGAGCATGCCGCCCAGGTCGACGCCCGGATCCACTCCGGGGGCCGCGACGGTCGCCGGCGCGACGTCCACCTGCACCAGGGGGGCGAGCACTGGGAGCCACTCGTTCGGGAGCGGTAGGTTCCGATACGTCGTGTCTCTAACGCGGACGTGCCGCCGCGTGCGCCTCGGGGGCAGACCCTCCCAACGAACGCGGCGCTTGGGATGCGCCGCGGGTGAGCGTGGCCTTCTCCTATGGTTCATGATCGCGGCGATCAGCTCTGCGCCGAGCTTGCTGGGCTCGAGCGAGCCGTCCCCCGTCTTCTCGAGCCAGCCGTACTTGATCCAGATCGCGATCGTCCGGTCCGTGAAACCCACGCGGTTCAGCTCAGCCGGCGCCAAGGCGGCGTGGAGTTTACTGCGGAAGACCACGACCTTGCTGGCCGCGACGGTGTTCGGATCGGCTGACGTCATCATGTAGGTGGGACGCGCCGCGCACTGTTCGCGCAAACCGGCTCAAGTGTGCCTCTGGATCTTTTCAGGTAATCCGCCACGATCTCGCTACCGCGCCGTAACGCTGTAACGGCCCAGGGGAGTCGATGCGGCTTGCGAGGTGGGTGTTGATACTGGTGCTCTGTGCCCGGAGCGCCAGCGCGGCTGACGTCGGCGAAGTCGCCGCGTTCGAGCACGACGGTTCGTCCTACGACGACGGCACGACCGGTCTGCCCGCGCGCCAGCGCATCGCGAAGCTCTTCTTCGGTTCGCACGGAGACGCCTACGACTTCCTCATCGTGTTTCCGACCTTCCCGTCGAGTTGGGGAACGATCGAAGGGGCGGGCCTCCACTGGACTGTGCGCAGCGACGTCGACGGCATCGGAGCTCCGAGGCTCGATTTCGGAGCAGCGTTCGGCAGCCCGGCCCGGCTGAAAGGCTACATCGATGTCGGATCTCTTCGGACCGGGAGCCCCGACGGCACGGTCGAAGCGGCGTCGGCAATCATCGCTCACGAGGTCGCGCACCAGTGGGCCGCCCGGGTGCGCTTCCGAGATCTCGTGACGGGCCAGGCGAGTGGCGACCTCCTCGGTCGCGGCGGCGTGCATTGGAGCTTCTTCCTCGATTCCGATGCGGCCGTTCTCTATGGCTCGGACTGGGCGCCGGGCCCGAGCGGCACCTTCACTGCGACGCGCTCCCGCGAGCGGTACTCGGACCTCGAGCTTTACCTGATGGGGCTGGCGCCTGCGTCGCAGGTGCAGCCGATGACCCTGCTCCGGCCGGCGCCGGCGACGCCCTTTCAGCCGACGGACCTGCCCCCGCCCGACGGTACGGTCATCACCGCGACTACGAAGACCGTCACCATCGCCGACATCATCGCCGCGGAAGGTCCGCGCGAGCCCGCATACGGTGCTGCTCCGCGCCTATTCCGTGCTGCGTTCGTAATCCTCACGCCGGCCGGGCAGACGGCAACGCAGCAACAGGTCGATTTCGTCGAGCAGGTTCGTCGCGATTGGCTCCGGCGCTTCTTCTTCATGACCGCAGGGCGCGCCGTGATGGAGACCGAGCTCGTCGATGGCCTTCCCGCGACCGTCAGCCAGCACCCAGGTGTGCGTGCGGGCCTTGACTACCTGCTCGCAGCGCAACAGGCCGATGGTGCGTGGCGCGATGCCTCGGGCACTGCAGTGCGAGACACCGAGGCAGCCGTGGAGGCGCTGATCGGGTTTCGCCAGGAGGCGCCGGTGGCGCTCGCCTTGTCGCGTGCGCTCACCTTCTTGACCAGCCACACACCGGCATCACTCGATTCGGAGGCGCGAAGGGTCCGTGCGATCCTGTTGGTGGATCCGGCACACGCGGGGCTCGATACGACCTTCTCGGCTCGCAGAGCGGCCGGCACCAGAGGGTTCGGCCTCGACCTCGGCTACGCACCGACTCCCTTCGACACGGCTCTCGCGATCTCCGCGCGCTCCTTGCACGGCCCGTTGCCGAGCTCGGATCCCGACCTGCAGGTGCTGCTCTCCACAGCTTCGGACGGCGGTGGCTGGACATTCACCGAAGGCGGCCCACCTCGCATCGAGCCGTCGGCCTTGACGCTACAAGCGCTTCGTAGGGTCGCGACCACGCCGGCAGACGAGGACGTCGCGGCACGTGGGCTGCGCTTCCTGCGCGGGGGACGGCAGGAGAACGGCGGTTTCGCCGACGACGGAGACTCGGTGACATCGACCGCGCTCGCGGTCGACGCGATCGCGGCCTGGAACCAGCTGACTCCGCAGGAGGCCGACGGAGCCCGGTCGATGTTGCTCGCGCGGCAAGAGTCGAACGGGAGCTGGGCGTCGTCGTCCCACGCGACCGCGCGGGTCGTGAAGGCGCTCGGGGCGACGCTGTTGCCCAACCTCAGTCTCACGAACGTGATCCTCTCGCGAAGCGACGTCTTTCCGGGGGAGACCGTTCTGGCGACCGTGACCGTCCGAAACACCGGCGTCGCGATCTCGACGCCGACCGTCGTCCAGGCATTCTCGGCGTCGGGCTCGCTGCTGTCTGCCGCCGCGCCGCTCGCCGCGATTCCCGCGGCGCAGACGACGACGGTTCAGCTCGCGGTCGCAACGGGAACCCTCGCAGGGGCCGCCCAGATCTTCTTCGTGGTCGACCCGAACTCGACCGGCGACGAGAGCCGGCGAGACGACAACCAACGGGTCGCCGCGCTCTCCGTTCAGCCGACACCCCTGGAGCCGGAGCTCTTCGTCGGCGCCGGTTCCGTGCGCGCAAGCCCCGAGGCGATCACGCGTGTTCCGCAGAGCTTCGTCGTCACGGCCGAGGTCGCCAACGCTGGCCAACAAGCTGCCCCGAACGTCGCCGTTTCCGTGATCGCGGGAGGTGTCGAGCTCGGCACCACGACCGTCAGTCTCGCCGGACAGTTCTCGCAGATCGTCGCGATTCCCATCACCGTCGCGGCCGCCGCGGGGAGCTTCGCGTACTCCGTCGTCGTCGACCCGGCCAACGCGGTGTCGGAGCCGAACGAAGCGAACAACTCCGTCGCGGCCGTGCTCCCGGTGGTGCCCAACGTTCTCGTCTCCCTGGTCTCCCTGTCGAGCCCGCCGAGCGTGGAGCAGGGACGCGACGCAGCTCTCTCCATTCTGGTGCGCAGCGAGGGGACCTCGTCGATCTCAAACGGTCGCGTCGAGGTTCAGGTCTTCGATGTCGCGACGGGGCAGTTGGTCGAGACGCTCGCGCCGCTGGCTGTCACTGCCGCCGCCGGCCAGACGCCGTCTCTCTCCGCCGCATGGCGCGCCCGAACGCCTGGGGATTTCCGCTTCGAGGCCACTTTGATCGTCTCTGGCGACGGCTCGGCCGGTGACGATCACGCGACGGCTCTCACGACGGTCACGCCGTCGTCCCTGGCGAACCTGCGGGTGGCCGTCTCAGACGTCACCTTCGCTCCGTCGCCCGCGTTGTCGGAGCAGCCGGCCACCGTCACGGCGATCGTCCGGAATACGGGCGCAGCCTCGAGCCCGCAGTTCGACGCGGTCTTGCGAGATCTCTCCGGACCCGAGCTGCAGCGCTCGACCCTCGGGCCGCTTGCGCCGGGCGCCTCGGCGCAGCTCTCGGCGACCTTCACACCACACGGCACCGCGGCAGTCCGCATCGCCTGGGAGGTCGACACGGCGAGCGCGGTTCAGGAGTTCGACGAGGACGACAACAGCGTGATCGCGTCGGTCACGCCGATCGGCATCGCCGACCTCGCGCTGGGGCCAGCGGACATTCGCGTGACTCCGTCGTTCGCGCGAACCGACGAGACCGCGAGCGTCAGCGTCACAGTGAGGAACAGCGGGGGCCAGCCGTCGGCGGCGACCGACGTCGCGCTGTACGAGAATCCGCCTCCGGGCGGGCGCCTCATCGGGACGCAACCCCTGACGTCGCTGACCGGGTCGGCATCGGCGACGGTGACGTTCTCGTGGCTGACACCCCCGGCGCCCTCGACCGTGCGGCTCGTGGCGATCGTGAACGCCGCGCAGTCGGTCTCCGAGCAGACCTTCGCGAACAACCGCGCCGAGCGCGCAGTGGTGGTGCAGAACAACGCGCTGGCGCTCACTGAGCCGTTCTTCTCGCCCAACGGTGACGGCATCAAAGACACGACCTCGATTCAGTACCGGCTTCCCGCGCAGGGCTCAATCGCGGTGCGGGTCAAGACGAGCGCAGGCCAGGTCGTGCGTCAGTTCGCGCAGGCGTCGACACTCGAGGGGAGCCTCGAGTGGGACGGGAGGGACGAAACCGGAAAGGTCGTTCGCGACGGCGTGTACGACGTCGAGGTCACCAGCGCGGGTAGCACGATCGGCACCTTGACCGCGGTCCTCGACACGAATCGTTCTTCGGTGGTCGATGCGATCGGGACCGCCTACCTCTCGACCGAGACCCTAGCGAATGGGCTTGCGGTCATCACGGGAGAGCTCGGACTCGACGACGACTTCCTGCACAGCGGGACCCCGCACTTGCGGCAGGTCATCAGCCAATGGCGGGCAGAAGACGCGGTTGTCTATGTGGCTGCGGCCCGTGGGGGCTACGAGTCCGGTGACTACCAATGTGCCCTCTACGCCGAGAGCATTCACTCGGGTACGCCGCGCGTGATCAGCCCGACCGGTTGGCCGTGTCACCACCAGGTGGACACATACGCAGTCCCATCTGAGGCGACCTATCTGCCGAGGGATCTGCCCAGCTTCAGCTTGCCGATCGCGCTGGAGATGAGCGACGACGGAAGGTGGGTCGCGATGGTGCGCCGCATCGTTACCATCACCCCCGGATTCGTGCCGCTCCCTCCTCTACCGCAGTTCCCGACCGTTGCCGGAGGCACCGACACGTTTGCGGTAGAGCTGCTCGATGTTCGAAACGGGGTCGTGTCGCAGCTCGCGACGGGGCCGACCTCAACGCACGAGCGTGTTCCGATTTCGTTCTCGAGCGATTCGACCCGCTTCTTTCCGTTGATGCTGCTCCGGCAGTTTCCGGACGAGTACCGCGAATTCGGGGTCGACGGTTCGAGCCGCGTCATTTCCCCTTTGAAGCCGGACAATCAGCCTCTGACTCCGCCCTTTCCGGACCATCAATACATGCTGCGGAGCGAAGGGTCGGTATGGGTGGGTTCGCCGACCGTGCTCGCGGATCCCCTCGACGTCGGTGGAGCCGTGCTGGTGCCTCCAGGCCGCATCGTCAACCATCATTTGACCTCCACTCTCTGCACAGCAAGCCAGCCGGCGCCGTTCATCGGTAGGAGGATCGCCGAGCTCGGTGCGGACCAATATGTGTTTGCCGGCGTCGATACGACGACTTGTTCGAGCCCCCCCTTTTCGACCTGTGCTGGCTACTACACCGGAGCCGGAGTCAGCTTTGGCTCCTGCCCGGTGGCCGTCGGACCCGGGCTGTTCCGTGTCGGTGTAGGGAGTCAGCCTCAGAAGGTCTTCGCCGCTCCCGATATCACCGGGCGCCAGTTCACGACCCTTGCAACGCTCGCGAGCAGCCCAGATGGTCGTCATGTCGCTTTTGGATACACGCCGGCGGCTGCGAGGCCGGCATCGGTGTGGTTGCTCGACCTGGAAACCGGTTCTGCACGAGATCTCGGCACAGAACTGGGGTCACAACTCGTAAGCGATGTTCAATGGTCTCCCGGGGGCTCCGCAATCACATACATGATTCGCGAAGACACTCCGCGCTCCGTGGTCACCACCGCGAACCTCGCGACCGTCATCGCTGGTTTCCGCAAGCCAGGCGGACAGGCCCTCGTCTTACGCGGCACCGCGCAGGATCTGAACTTCGAGCAGTACGAGCTCGCAGCCCGCCCGTTCGGTTCCACCGTCGCGCCGGTCTCAATCGGCGGCGGAACCGCGCCGGTCGTGAAGGGGACCCTCGGCGAATGGCTCCCGCTCCAGGCCGGCCTCTACGAGGTGTTCCTCACCACGCACGACAAGGCCGGCAATACCCGCGAGGCGCGCGCCACGGTCGGCTGGTCGGCCGTACACGCGCTCGTCAGCCTCGCGGCCGACCCGGTCTACCTCTCGCCGAACGGCGACGGGTCGCGCGACACCACGAGTCTGCGGTACCGCACCACGGTCCCCTACAGCACGCTCATCTCGATCAAATCGTCTCAGGGCAATCCAATACATGACTTTCCACGCACGCACCCGAGCGCCGGCGAGTTCTCGTTGACGTGGGACGGCCGAGACCAGGCAGGGCACGTCGTTCCGGACGGGCGGTACACCGTTCAGGCCGAGACGCTCACGCAGGACGTCACCGTCGACACCGTGGCACCGGTGCCGTCTTTGTCGGCCCCGGCACAGCCCTTCGTCTACGTCGACGCTCCCGCAGTCGACTCGAGCCAGCAGCCCCGCACCTACGTGAACGTCCTCGCGCGACGCAGCCACCAGGCGGTGGACCCGCTGCTCGAGCGCTGGACCGTCGAAACCGCGCCGGCGGACGCCCCCACCGCCTTCGTCGCCCGCGAGACCGGAACCGAGGCCACGCTCGTCCAAGAGCAGGTGCCGCTCGACGCCGTGCGCGGGCAGCTCTTCCGGCTCCGCGCCACCGACCTCGCGGGCAACTCCGCGGTGACGAGCACGGTCACCTACCCGGAGCGCCTCTTCTTGACCGCACTCGGAGACGCGAGCCTCATCGACGCCTCCGCGGGCATGCTGACGACGCCCGACGGCCGCCAGCTGCCGCGCCTCGATCGGCTCGATCGCGCGGTCGACTCCGCCGGCAACCCGGTCACGTTCGGGTTCGCGCCGCGGCGGTATGCGCTAGCGCTCGCGACCAGCGTCGGCCCGGCCCTCGTCAACTACGCGGTGGCCTATCGCCCCAGCGGGTCGACCGGCCCGTTCTTCGTCGACAGCGCAAACGTCGAGCAGCGCTCCGAGACGTTGATCGTCTGGGATGCCCGTGCCGTCCCCGGCATGGCGCTCGATGCAGAGGTCCGCGCCACCGATGCCACCGGCCGCGTCTTCAGCGTGCCGGTGCGGTTCTCGCGCGTCGAGCGCTCCGGTCTGCTCTCGGCGTGTGCCCAGACGACGTCCGACGCGAATGCGGCGCTCGAGCTCACGCTCGTCTCAGGCGAGCCCACGCCCGAGATCGGCGGCGGCAGCTACGTCGATCTCGTTCCGGCGGGCGGCGCCGCGGTCGAGCGCTCCTGGCCGATCCGCGCGGGCGGGCCGGTCACGACTCAGGCGGGCAGGGCGACCTACCCTGTGGAGAGCGCCTCGATCGCCGGCCTCGCGAGCTGCGCCTACACGCTGAACGTGCGCGGGACGCTCGCTTCAGGTCCCGTGATCGTCGCCAGCACGACGCTCGACATCTGTGGCCTCCGAGGCGCTGGCGGCGCCGCGAGCGACGGGCGCATCTCGATCGCGCTCGCTGAGTCCTTCATCGGAGCCCCCACCGGCGTCGACACCTTCGTTCGCCCCGCGACCGGAGGCCCCTGGCAGCTCATCGAGAGCGCTGCGGGCTTCAGCGAGACCCGCCTGCAGACCCTCGACGTCAGCGCCTTCCCTCAGTGTGGCACCTTCGAGATCCGCTGGGTCTCCCACTTCGCAGCGTCGACCGACAGCGACACCCTCATCACGAGCCGCGCGGAGTGCGCTCCGCTGCGCACCATCGCCATTCCCTGCACGCGCGCCAGCGTCGCGGTCGCCGCGCCGCCGCTCTCGGAACACTGCCAGCCGCAGTCGGCGCCCGCGATCGCGACGCTGACCGCGGCGACGACCGCCGGCGCCACGCTCGTCTCGATGAGCGCCTGGCTGCAGGCGCCGGCCAGCCTGCCGATCCTGTCACTGCCCGTGCTCGACTTCGTGCCTGGGGGGAGCACCGCGACCGCTCACGCCGAAGTCCCGTTGTACTCCATCCCGAGCGGACCCTACGTCGTCGGAGTCGAAGTCGTGGACAGCATCGGCAACCGCGTGCGCGCCACGGGCCCGGCGTCGCCGCTGGTCGCGGACAGCCAGCCGCCCGCGGTCTTCTTGAACAGCCCCGGCACCGTGATCTGCTCCCAGACCTCAACTGGAGGCGACGGCTCGACGCGTCGCGGCTTCACGGCGAGTGGCTTCGTTTCCGATGAGCTGCTCACCGAGTACTCGGTCGTGGTCGGGCAAACGTCGCGGTTGACCCATGTCTTTCCTTCGCCGGCGCCGCGGACGATCTCGGGTTCCCTCGGGTTCGTCGATCTGACGCAGTCGGGTGGCGGCGATCTCGAAGTTCGTCTCGCCGCGCGCGACGTCAGCGGAGGCTCCTACTGCTCTGCGGCCGAGTCCGTGCATGTCGAGGCCGGTGTGGAGCTCGACGACCTCGAGGTCGTCTCACCGGCTCGCACGATCTCGACGGCGACGTTCCGTGTCAACGAGCCGGGCGCAGCGACGGTGTCGCTCGAGACCCTCGCGGGCTCGGTCGTCGCAACGCTCTTCTCTGCCTCGGTACCGGCTGGAACAGTGAGCGCTCCGCTGAACCTGGCGGGACGAGCCGACGGCCAGTACCGGCTCCGCGCGCGGATCACGACGGGCCTGTGCGCGAACGAGGCCTCTGCGGCCGCGCGCCTCGACATCGACACCACGGGCCCCCTCGTTCGCATCGATGCACCGGCCGCTGGAGCCACGGTCTCCGGCTCGGTTCAGGTCTCCGGAGCGGTAGCCGACGATCACTTCGCGTCGTACGTGCTCGAAGTCGGGGAGGGTGCAGCGCCAACCGGCTTCAGCGCAATCGCGTCGTCGGCCGCGCCGCTGACCGGCGTCCTCGGCACCTTCGACACCACCGGGCGAGCGCCCGGGCCCTATGTCCTGCGTCTTCGCGCGCAGGACACCGCGGGGAACTCCTCAGAGACGACGCGCTCCTTCCTCGTCGCCGCTCCCACCCTGCTGTCGTCGTTCTCGCTGGTGGAGACCGCGGTGTCGCCGAACGGCGACGGCCGCCAGGACGACTCGTCTGCCATTGGCAATCTCCTTGCTCCGGCGACCTTGACCGTCGAGCTCCTCGACCCGTCCGGTGCCGTCATTGCGGCGCCGCGCGCTGCAGCAGCCGCTCCCGCAGGTCCGTTCACCGTGGCGTTGCCGCAGCCGCTGCTGGCGTCCCTGGCGGACGGCATCTTGACGGTGCGCGCAACCGCGAGCTCGGGGTCGGCGACCGACGCAGAGCTCGCCGCTGGAGATCGACCGCGTCGCCCCCGTCGCGACGTTCACTCAGCCGGCAGGCGGCTACGTGCGCTCGAGCATCGAGGTCGGCGTCTCGATCGCCGGCGCCACGAGCTGGTCGATCGGTCACACGGCGCCGGGCGGGGTTGAGATCGAGGTCGCGGCCGGGGCGGCCGACCTCAATGCAGTGGCCGTCGTGCTGAACGCGCTCGCTGACGGCACCCACCAGCTTCACCTCCTCGCGAGCGACCGCGCCGGGAACCGCGCGACGGCGGACCGCCAGCTCGTCGCCGACTCTGCGCCGCCGAGCCTGGGGTTCGGCGCTCCGGCCAGCCAGGCCTTCGTCTCCGGCCTCGACGGCTACGTCGAGGTGCGCGCCACGCTCGCGGAGGCCAACCTCGAGAGGCTCGACTTGAACCTCACGCGAGGGGCGGCCACCACCCAGCTCGCGACGCTGGCGTCGCTGCCGCCGGACGGGCTCGTCACCCTCTGGGATGCGTCGCTCGAGCCCGACGGCCCCGCCTCGCTCGAGCTCGTCGCCGTCGATCGCAGCGGCAACGAGGCCCGCGCCACGATCCCGATCACGGTCGACAACACCCGGCCGGTCGCCGCTCTCGACACCCCATCGGGTCCGGTGGCGCGCTCTGCAGTCCAGATACTTGGCACCGCGACCGACCTCAACCTGGCTCAGCGCACCGTTTCCTTCGCCGCCGGAGACCCTCCGACTTCGCCCGCGTTCACCGAGCTCTTCAGCGCGACGTCCCCCGTCACGAACGGTCAGCTCGCGCCGTCGACGGGGCTTCCGGCCGCCGGCCGCTACACGTTCCGCCTGACGACCACCGACCGGGCAGGAAATAGCGCCGTCGCCCAGCAGGGCGTCACGCTGCTCGACGAGCCCCCGCAGCCGCCCTCCGCACCGGCCTCCCTCACGGCCGCGCTCGTGCCTCCGAACAGCGTGCTCGTCACCTGGGCGCTCGATCCCTCCCCACGCGTCAACCTCTACCGCGTACGGCGCGCGATTCCGGGGTCGACCGGGGCCGTGGTGATCGCAGAGCTCGTGGGTGCATCTCGTTACCAGGACTCCGCCCTCGCCGACGGGGCCTACATCTACGACGTCATCGCCGTCGACGACGACGGCGTCGCAAGCGCGCCGAGCGGCCAGGCGTCGATCACCATCGACACCGCCGCGCCGACCGCGGTCCTCACCGAGCCCCTCTCGAACGCACGCGTCGGCGGCATCGTCGCCGTCCGCGGCACCGCGACCGGGGGCGCCAACTTCACGGGGTACCAGCTGTTCCTCAATTCGCTCGAGATCGCTTCATCGACCGCTTCGACCTCGGGCGACCTCGGCAGCTTCGACTCGCGGCAGCTGCCCGAAGGCTCGGTGCAGGCCCTGCGGTTGATCGCGAGCTCACGGTTCGGCGGAAGCGCCGAGACGACGCGGAGCATCGTCGTCGACAACACTCCGCCGGCTGCGCCCGTCATCACCACCGCGGGCGCGGTGGCCGCGCGTGTGACGATCACGTGGACGCCCAGCTCCTCCTCGGACGTCGCCGGCTATCTGCTGTTGCGCAACGAGCAGATCGCGAACGCGCCAGATGGCAGCTCCGTGGCCGATCTTCGCGCCTGGTTGCTGCCGGCCACGGCGACGAGCTTCGAGCACGATGTGGTCGACGGCGTCCACACGTACCAGCTGATCGCAGTCGACGAAGCCGGAAACCTGAGCCAACGGTCGAACGCGCGGTCGGTGTCGGTCGACGAGCGCGCCCCCCAGGCTCGCGTCGTCACTCCGCTTGCGGACTCGGTGATTCGTGTACCCACTGCAGTCATCGCGGACGTCGACGATCTCGACGTCAGCCAGGTGCAGTTCGAGGTGCGCGTGGCAGGGGCGACGGCGTTCGTGCCCCTGGGTGCGCCGGATCAGGCACCTCCGTTCGGAGCGCTGCTCGAGCCCGCGGCCTTGGGCACCGCCGTGGTCGAGGTTCGCGCGATCGCGACCGACTTTGGCGGCCGGGTCGCCTCGACGCCTCCGTCAGTTCGCCTCTTCGCCGAGGCGGAGCTCGCGCCGTTTCAGGTGCAGGGCCTGGTCGACGGGTGGAGCGTCTCGCTCTCGTGGACGTCACCCTCGACGACGAGCACGACTGGCTACCAGGTGTTGATGCCGAACGGGACCGTGCACCCCGCGCCGGCGCTTCCTGCTGGCGTCGCCACCGCGTCGACGACGGCGAGCGGAGCGCCGCAGGCCCCGTGGGGGCTGGCCCCCGGAAGCTGGACTTCGCACAACGAGCCCGAGCCGCGCTGGGAGATCGTGTTCGATCGGCCGGCGCTCGTGTCCAGCGTGCCGATCGTCGCGTCACCACAACCCGTGATCGAGGTGCGGCTCGCGGGCCAGTGGCTGCAGGTCGGCACGCAGAGCGGGCTACGGCTCGACCTGCCGACGCTCCGGCCCATCGAGGGTGTGCGCTTGCGGTTCCCAGCCGGTGTCGCGACTGTCACAGACGTCGACGTCGCGCCGCACGCACCGCTCACCACCGCGAGGAACCACGGCGACCCCTCGTTCTTCCTGATGGGCGAACGTACCTACCGGGTTCGGGCCTACAGCGTCTTCGGCGCGGAGCGTGAGGAATCGGCCGTCGCCCGCGTCTATCAGCCGGTGGTCGAGCCGCTGCCCGCGCAGAGCAGCGCGAGCCCCGTCGTGGTGCGCGGTACCCACGCGACTCCGGGCTCGACGGTGACGGTCGAAGCCGTCTCAGGCGGTAGCGTTCTTGGTACGGCCGTTGCCGCGGCAGATGGCAGCTTCGAGATTCCCGTCGCTCTCGCTCCCGCGGCATCGCTGTCCGCCTTCGTTCGGGCGACCGACGGGCAGGGCAATCGCAGCCTGCCCGCGGGTCCGGTGTTCACGACGTTCACCCCGCCGCTCGCGGTAACGACGACCCTGGGCCTCATCTCGGTGACGGGCGGTCACGTGCAGCTCGCGGTCAGCCACGCGGGCGACGCCGCGGCGGTTGGCGTGGTTCAGCTGTGGCGCCGGGCTGCGGCCGAACCCGCAGAGCTCGCAGCTCAGCAATTCCGCCCGGTGGCCTTCTTCGACTTCGTTTCACCGGGACAGTACGAGTACTACGCGGTCGCGTTCTCGAATCTGGGCGGGGCGGCGCCCGCCTCGAACGTCGTGCTCGTCGACGTCACCGCCGGGGAGCCGGCCCCGACCGCACTCGCGGCGACCTCCGATCTGACTGCGATTCACCTGACCTGGCAGAGCCCGTCCCCGCCTTCCTTCGAGATCGAACGGTCGGCGCTCGGTGCGCCGTTCACGCTGGTCGGGAACGCTACGAGCACGAGCTTCGATGATCTCTCGGCTGACCTCGACGTCACGTACAGCTACCGCGTTCGCTTCAACGACTTCGTCACGCTGAGCCCCTGGTCCGCGGTCGTGACAGCGACGCGGTCTCTGCCGCTCGGGCCGCCGCTCATTCTCCGGCCCCCCAGCGGCACGAGCGTGACCTCGCTGACTGCGACCGTCGAGGGCCTGTCGCGCCGCGCCGGGGTCGTCGAATTGCTGCGAGGTGCGCAACGGGTGGTGGTCGCCCAGTCGCCGACCGGGTTCCCGGCGGTCGAGGTGCTACTCACCTCGATCGCCGGGTACACGCCGGTGGGGCCGGTGGCCGTCGCTTCCTCGGGCAGGCGGGCAGCGTTCGTCAGCGTCGAGCAAGGCGACAACGCCGTCGTCGTCGCGTCGCTGCTGGATCCTCGCGACGCGAACCCTCAGCTGCTCCCCGACCAGGTCGCGTTCGTCACCAACCCGATCGACGGTCCGTTGGTGTTCTCCCCCGATGGGACACAGGTCGCCGGCCTCGAGCGCGACCCGGCAGATGGGCTCCGCCACGTCTTCGTCTTCGACACGACGACGGGCACGCTCTGGGGCAGCGCGTTCTCGGCGGGGGACGACGACAGTCCGCCGCTGGCGTGGTCGGCGGACTCGTCGAGGCTCGCGTACCGGGCGGTCCGCAGCGGCTCCGTGGTGATCGCGGTCAACTCCGCCGACCTGGGGCTCGAGGTCCGGCGTGCGACGCTGGTCGACGAAGAAGTCCGCGAGCTCGCGTTCGAGTCCACGTTGGACGCTTCGGGCCTGGGTCTCGTCGCCGTCATCGACCCCACTGACGCACAGCTGGACGACGAGCTGCGCTCGTATCCCAGCAGCTCGAGTGGGAGCTCGACGCTGTACACAGCTGCTGCGCTTCGGGAGCTCGTCGTGTCACGCGACGGCGAGTTCGCTGCGATGGCGGCAAGCGCCGGGGCGAGCTGGAAGGTCGTCTCGATCGACCTGGCCTCCACGACGCCGACCGAGGCGGTGACCGGGATCGTGAGCCCTCCCGGGTTGGCGTTCAGCCCAGACGGCTCCGAGCTCGCGATCGCTTCTGGGCAGGTCCTGCGGGTGTGGCGTCCCGGCGCGGTGAGCATCGCGCCTGAGGAGTTCGACTCCGCCAGCCCGCTGACCGGCTCGCTGAGCTGGGCGCTCGTGGAGGGACTCCACCTCTCGACGAGCGGAGCCGCGCCGAGTCTCCTGCTGTTCGGCCACCCGTTCTCGGCGGCCGTCTCGTTGTTGCCCGGCGCGAACTCGATCTTGGCGCGCACCGTCACGCCCGCGGCGCTCGTGAGCGCCGAAAGCGCTCCCGTGCTCTTGACTGCGCCGGCAGTTCCCGTCGTCGACCTGAACATCAGCGCGACGCTGCAGCCGCCGATGCCGTCGCAGACCGCCCCGGCCCACGCGCAGCTCGTCGTCGCGAACGCCGGAGATCTGGCAGCCCCGGCGACGGTCGCTCGGGTCTCGGTGCTCGCTTTAGACGGGTCGAGCCGTTCTGTGCCTCTGGTGACGGTGCCCGCGCTCCAGCCCGGTGCGTCGGCTTCGATGCTCGTGGTCCTCGACCTGGCGGGCCTGACCGGGGAGCAGCTGCTCGTGGCGGTGGTGGATCCCCTCCAGACTTCGGGGGACGCCGACCGCGCGAACAATCAGCTCACCGTTCCGTTCACCGTCAGCCCGTCTGCGCTTCCCGCGATCACGGTCACCGTGACGCGCAGCGGAGACACGCTGAACGCCGAGGCGATCGCGTACAACCCCGGCGCAACTGCGACGGACTTGACCGCCGCCCTCCGCCTCGAGAGCCCGGGCGGCAGCACCGTGTCGACCACTCCCGTCGAGGTCTTCGGTGTCTTCAGCGCTGCGACCACCCGCACCTTCAATCGCACGCTCGACCTGACCGCGCTGCCCTCGGGGGCATATGCGCTCGCCGCCGAGCTGCATCGAGGCACGGCTCTCGCGTCGCGCGTTACGGTGCCCGTCACTGTCTCGCGGAGCCCGACCGCTACCGTTCGCCTCACCGCGAACCACACCAGCTACTCGACCGTCGAGACCATCAGCCTCGAGGCGTTGCTCACGAACACGTCGCCCTCCGAGGTGCTCCAGGGGGCCCAGCTCGAGGTCACCATTCGCGACGCGACGAACGCGGTCGTGTTCGGTCAGCAGCTCACCGCGCCGACGCTCGCGCCCGGCGCCTCGATTCCACAGGGGCTGACGCTCCCTGCCGGGGCGTTGGGCGCCGGCGCCTTCTCTGCTCGCGCGCGGGTTCTGCTGGGCGCGGCGCAGCTCGCCGATGCCGGGGCGTCTTTCACCGTCACCGGTGCGGCGCGGCTCCAGGGCGCACTGTCGGTCGTCGGCGCCACGACGTCGCCCCCCCGCCTCGCCGAAGGAACCCCGATCTTCGTGACGTTCTCGGTGCTGAACTCGGGCGATGTGGCGGCCGCGGGAGTCGAGGTCGCCGCAAGCCTGATCGATCCCGCTACGGGCATCGTACGCACCGTCACCCAGGCGGTCGGAGCGCTCACGCCCGGTGACGCTGCCTCCGGCACGATCGACCTGGGCGTCGCGCCGTCGACCCGCACCTACGGCCTGACGTTGGCAGGCCGGATCGGTTCGGGAGCGTTTTCGGTGCTCGACACGACGCCTCTGCTGGTCGCGGACGGGGCCGCTCCTGCGCTGACCATCAACCTGACGCCAGGGCAGCTCGTTCAGCGTGTCGCGCTCGTGCGCGTCTCGGCAGCCGACCCGAGCGGAGTCGCCGCGGTACGCGTCTCGGTCGACGGTGCGGCTCCCGTGCCCCTGACCTTCGTGACCGGCGCCCCGTCGTCTGGCGTCTGGGAGGCGAACGTCGCGTTCTCCGCCGATGGGCTGCATACCCTCGTCGTCAGTGCCGCGGATCTCGAGGGAAATGACGGCCTGCTGTTGCCGAGGCCCGAGAACCCGGTGAGCGTCACGGTCGATTCCGACGGGACGCCGCCTCAGCTCGTCGTCAGCGGTGTCGCGCACGGTGCCGCCTATTCGAGCGCCATCGCGCCGACGCTCGCAGCCACCGACGCCCATGCGGTGCGAATCGTGGCGACCCTCGACGGCGCCCCGTACGTGTCCGGTGAGACGATCACGGACGGCGACCACCTGCTCTCCATCAGCGCGATCGACGAAGCGTTCAACGCGACCGTCGCCAGCTACGCCTTCACGGTCGACACGCTCGCTCCCGAGCTTCTGCTCGACGGTGCCGCCGACGGCGCACAGATCGCGCCGCCCGTCAGGCTGAGCTTCTTTGCGTCGGATCCGAACCTGGCCTCGCTCAGCGGCACGCTCGACGGCGTCACGATCGCCTCGGGAGCCGTCGTGACAGCCCTCGGAGCGCACGTCTGGGTCGTGACGGCTGCCGATGCGCTCGGGCATTCGACGACCCAGACGCGATCGTTCGAGGTCGTCGTCGTTCCGCTGAGCGTTTCGATTACGGGCGTCAGTGACGGGGAGGTCACGTTCGGGCCTGTGTCGCCGGTGATCACCGCGACCGGCGCGGCCGCCGTGAGCAGCCTGCTCAACGGCACACCCTTCATCTCGGGGACGGCGATCGCCACTGAGCGAACCCACGTGCTGACGGCGACGGCCACGTCTGCGGCCGGCGCGATCGACACGCGCACCGTAACCTTCGCGATCGATCGCACGGCCCCGCAGCTCGTGTTGCAGGGCCCGGCCGACGGCAGCCGCGTGACCGATCCTCAGACGCTCGTCTTCGATGCGAGCGATTTGCACCTCGTGCGCACGGTCGGCTTCGTCGACGGCCAGGTATTCGCCAGCGGCGGCACGGTGTCGGCGCTCGGAGCGCACACGTGGACGGTCGAAGCGGAAGACCGCGCCGGCAACGTCGCTCGCGAGACTCGCACGTTCACGATCGACGCCGCCGCGCCGGTCATCACCATCACCGGAGTCGTCGACGGTGAGCTCACGCGCTTCGACGTCACGCCGGTGATTGTCGTCACCGGGGCGACACAGGTGACCCAGACGCTCGACGGCGCCGCATTTAACTCCGGCACGACGGTCAGCGCCGAAGGCACGCACGAGCTCGTGGTGACCGCGACGAGCGCGGCCGGCGTGCCGGAGACCCAGACCGTGCGGTTCGTCATCGACAAGACGCCGTCGGTGCTGGCGCTCGCGGGGGTCGCCGACGGAAGCGTCGTCCAAGGCCCGCTCACCCTCACGTTCTCCGCGACCGACCTGCACCCGGGCTCGGTCACGGCCGTGCTCGGAGTCATGTCGATCATCTCAGGGGCTGTCGTCTCCGCCGAAGGCGATTACGTGTGGCGCGTCACCGCGACCGACGGAGCAGGGAATACGGCCACCGAGGAGCGGGCGTTCGCGATCGACTTGACCCCTCCGGTGATAACCGTCAGCGGGGTCAGTCCTGGTCAGGTGGTCGCCCCGCCCGTCGCTCCGACATACTCGGCCGCAGATCTGCACCCGGGCCCGGTGAGCGCGACGCTCGACGGGGTGCAGTTCACGTCGGGTACCGTCGTCTCGAGCCCTGGTGCGCACACCCTCGTCGTGACTGCTGTCGATGCTGCCGGGAACACCGCATCGTCGACGGTCGACTTCACCATCACCGCAGGCGCCGGCAACGACTGCCGCGTGCTCGACCTCATCGCCGTGAAGGCGCACAGCCCGCCGGCAGCGTACGACGCGATCGCGACGTTCAGCCCGCCGATTCGTTTTCAGCTCCCGGCAGAGCTCGTAGTGACGGCCGGCAGCGCCGGCGGCATGGACGCGACCCTCTCTCTCAGCTTCGCGGGCGTCATTCGCACGTGCATTTATCGCGGGGGCACCTCGAGCTACGCGCTCGCCGGCTGCACTCCGGCGGCAGGCGCGGGCGCCGTCGTCGAGGCCGACGCCGTGCTGCTACACGTCGTCGACGGGAGTCACGCATCCGCGACTACGGTCGCCCGAGCCTCGATCGTCGAGCAGCCGGTCTGCCGCGGGTTCGAGCTGCGGCCGGAGTTCCACTTCGCAGCGTGCGCCTTCGACGACGTCGTCATGTCGGGCTCGTCGGCGGTTGAAGGCTCGATCGCGGCGAACCGGGACGTGAGCCTCAGTGGCAGCGCTGTGGTCGAGCGCGACGTCGTGGCCGGCGACGACGTCAGCCTCACGGGGAGCAGCAATGTCCTCGGGCAGGTCTACTACGGCGATCAGATCCTCAGCGCTTGCCTGCGGTCACGCAACGATGAGTATCAGGTGGCTCCGCCTCCCCAGCCTTGCGAGTGCGGCTATGACGTCGCCGCTCGCCTGGCTGACGCAGCCGCGGCGAACAACAACAACCTGCTGTACGCCGACCCAGCGGTGACGGCGCGGCTCTCGAACGGCTCGCTGGTCGTCCAGAACGCGACGCTCTCGCTCGCAGCGGGCCGGTACTACCTGACGGGGTTGAGCCTCGGCGCCGGCGCGCGGCTGCAGCCACTGCCTGGCGCACAGGTCGAGCTCTTCGTGAACGGCAGCGTCGACGTCCACACGAACGCACGAATCGGGATGGCGAGCGCTCCGCCGGTGCTCATCGTCGCGGCCGGCCCACAGGTCTCGCTCCGCGGCAAAGACGCGCTTCACGCACGCGTCTACGCTCCGGCCGCGGACGTGTCGCTCACGGGCAAGACCGGGATCGTCGGCGGCCTCGTGGTTCGCAACCTCAGCATGTCGGGCAGTACGGCGCTTCAGCTCACCCCTGGCCCCCAGGTCTCTCCGCCTCCTCTCACGTGTCCATGAGAACCCACGCGCGCAACCGCATCGTGCCCTGCCTGCTCGTGGCCTCCGTGGCCGCAGCGGAGCCGTTGCAGGTCATCCAGGTTCCGGATCGGCCGGAGCTGCACCTGGACTTCGCACAGGCGCGCGAGAATGCGCGCCGCTTCGCCGAGCAGCAGCGCGCCGTGACGCCCGCGCCCCGCGCGAAGCTGAGGCCGCGGCTCGAGGAGCTCGCTCGGCAACTCGGCGAGCCACCGCCGGTCTGGTCACGGTGCACCTTCCTCACCGCGGGTGAGCTCTTCGAGAGCGACCCGTCTGCGCGCACCGGGGAGTTGGCCGCGCTCGAGCGCTTCCGGCGGCTGCGTGACGAGCTCGAAGTCGAGCTCGACGGAACCACCCACGCCCTCGACTCCGAGCGTTCGCCGCTCGCGCCGCTGCTCCGCCAGGAGCTGAAGCTTCGGCGGGCCGAGCTCGTGCCGCTGCTCGATCGCGTCACTGCCGCGCTCGAGAGCCGCTCGGAGGGGGGCGCGAGGCTCGGAGAGTTCTTGCGCTCGTGCGTGTGGGCCGACGGGCGCACGGCGCTCGCGCAGGTCCTCGAGAGGCTCGACGCCTGGGACGCGAGCCGGCCCGCTCCGGTGCTGGGCGCCAACCCCGGCCTGACGTACCTGAACAGCGATGTGAGCGGGCCGCGGCTCACCGCGCCGACGGGCGATCCCATCGCGTACCTTGCCCACGGCACCGCGGGCACGACGCTCGAGGACACGACGGCAGGGCGCGAGATCGTTTTCTCCGCGGAGCTGACCGCACGTGCAACGCAGCTCGCGAACGCCAAGGCCGCCGCGGACTTCGTGCGCAACGACGTGCGCCTCGACTGGTACCACGGCGTGATGAAGGACTCGGCGACGACGTTCGCCGAGCGAAGGGGAAACTCGGCCGAGCTCGCCGGCCTGCTCATCGCGCTGCTGCGCGGCCAGGAGACGCCGGCGAGGTACGTCACCGGCACCATCGAGGTCAGCGTCGAGATGCTCGCGTCGTTGATGGGCTGGCTCACCGTGCAGGAGCTGAGCACCCCTGGCTTCACGCTCGACGGCTCGAGGCGAAACTCGGTGCTCGCCGCGCTGACCGCCAGCGGCATCCCCTACGAGGTGACCGGAGGCGCGGTTCGCATGGCGCACGTTTGGGTCGAGGCGTACCTGCCTTACGGCGACTACCGCGGCTACGCGGGCGACGGGCCAAAGCAGTGGGTGCCGATCGAGCCTTCGTTCACTGGGCGGGGGAAGTTCTCGTTCACGGCCGGTGCCGTCGACGTGCTCGCCGAGATGGGCGAGACGCCGCAGACGCTGACCGCCGCGTATCTCGCGAGCCCGCCGGGCATCGCGTTCATGGCGTTCGTCAGGTCGCGCGTCGAGGCTCACCTCGCTGCGACGCGGCCGGGCACCACCTGGGCCGACGTGCTGGGGCGGGTCACCCAGCTGTCCGAGGCGCTCGAGTTCCTCCCCGGCAGCCTGCCGTACAAGGTTGTCGGCACCGACGGCGAGCACGCGTTTCTTCCCGGCGCGCTGCTCCACCACCTGCGCGTGACGGCGAGCGACGGCGCCGGCCCCCTGGTGGACACACTGCTCCCGCTGCACCAGGTCGTCTCGCATCGGGTCGTGTGGACGTACAAGCCGGCGACCCCGGTCGACGCCGACCTGATCGCGACGGCGGGCGGGCTCTATGCGGCGCCGGCCTCCGCCGTGCGGCTGCTGCCGGTGCTGCGGGTCGACGGGCAGGAGCGGGTGGTGGCGCCGCGCTCGGTCGGCCTGGGCGCGACCCACAGCTGGGTGCTCGAGCTCGTCTTGCCGGGCGGCGCGGTGAAGCGTGTCGAGAACTCGGTGATCGCGGGCAACCTGGTCGCGGTCGGCCTCTCCGCTCCCCGCAACGGCTACGTCGAGCCGGCGCAGTTCCAGACCGGCGACCAGGACGGTGCGGCTCCGCGGAAGTTGTACGCCATCGCGGCGGCGTACGCGAACGCGTGGACCGACGCGGAAGAGGAGCTCGCGGGGCTGCTCGGCACGTGCCTCGTGCGCCGAACGCCGGGCCTGGTGCTCGTCGAGAACCAGCTGACGGTCGAGGAGTCGCTGGGCGTTCGCACGCGAGTGAGGTGGAAGGGCCTGCAGATGGACGCCGATCTGCGCACCGCGACGGCGCTGTCGGGGAGCTCAGGCCGCGGGCCGGCGTTCATGCGGCTGTCCGGCTTTCAAGGCAGCTTTCTGGAGGCGAAGGCGTTGACCGACGGCACCGGCGAAGAGTCGGTCAGCGCGACGGCGGTCTTGCAGCACGCGGCGGTGCAGGGCGCGCCCGTGCTGACCATCAACCTGTCGAACGCCGCGACGCTGCTGCCGAGGGTGCAGGCGCCCGCTGTGGTGCTGAGGGAGATCGCCGACGCCGTCGCGATGGGCCGCGAGGTGATGGTGCCGGAGGTGGAGCTCGACGTGCGCGACTGGACCGGCACCGCGTTCATCGTCCGCGACGTGGTCACCGAGGAGGGCGGGTATTTCATTTCGGGCGTGGTGTCGGGCGGCGCGACCGTGGTCTCCCCGCAGTTCTGGTCCGACCAGGCGCTGGTGGCGGCACTTTCGAGCCCGGAGGCGCCCCAGGCGACGACGGTGCAGAGCGACATCGCGCGAATCGTCTACCTGCCGTCGGCTCCGGGCTGGGGCCAGATGGGCGGCCCGCCGGTGCGCGTGAGGGTCGCGGTGACGACCCTCGCGGGGCAGCCCGTCGCGGGCGCGAAGGTGACGTTCGAACGCACTCCAGGGGGGACGACGCAGCCATTCTTCGTGGAGGAGGTCTCTGGCGGCATGGTGGACCGCACCTCGCTCACCGTGTTCACCAGCGGTCCCGACGTCACGGCGGGAGCCGACGTGAAGCTCGACACCGATGTCCGCCATGGCGGCATGCTCGTCGATTGTGCGGTCGCGACCGAGTGCGACAAGGACCCGAGCGGCGGCTATCCCGTGGTCGAGGAGTTCTTTGGGCTGACGCAGGTGACCGCGAAGGTCGAGCGGCCGCCACCGCCGGGCTCGCCGCCCGGGACACCCCCTGACTTCATCCGGCTCGCAGTGCCCATCTTTCTCGCGGCGAAGCCCGGCCCCCCGAACAAGGTGCTCGTCGACCCCTGGGTGGCGGGCCCGCAGCCTGCCGGTCTGGAGATTCTGGCGAGCACCCGAAGCGCGGTCGTCACCGACCAATTCAACAACCCGCTCGCCAACCGGCGCATGGTGTGGACGCAGGGCGCGGCTGCGGGCCGCTTCTTCATTCCGTCGGGCGACCATCGCCCGCTGGTGTTGAGCACCTCGGACAGCAGCCAGGTGGCGACGGTCGAGCTGCATTCGAGCAGCGTCGGGCTCACCGAGGTGGGCTACATCACTCCGCTGGCTCCCGCGCCGGCTGCCGTGACCCTCACCGCCACGGTGACGCCGGCGACCGGAACGACATCGATTCCTGTCGATAGCAGCGCCAGCAAGGCGATGCGCTGGTCGCAGCCGAGGTTGCGGCCGAGCGTGGAGGGCACGGACTTCGACGCGCCGATCATCCTGCAGGCGTTCGAGCGCAATACCGCTGGCGCCTGGGCCCCGATTCGACACGACCGGCCGAGCGTCACGAAGTACCAGGCGACGATGCGGGTCACTGGCCGCCGCGCCGGAGTCGGAATGTCCACGACGGAAGTCGTGAAAGGGGCAGGGCCCGAGAACCTCCCCGCAGTTTCACTCGATGACGACGACACCTTCGCGTTCTGGCCGAAGAACCTCGAGGGGGTCATTGGGCAGCAGAACGCTTTCAGCATCGAAATTACCGAGACCGTGCCCACGGCGGATGGGACGGAGGAGCGGTTTGTCTGCTGCAACGACCAGGGTGCCCTGCTCGTGACGGCGAGACCGTTCGAGGTCGACACCCTGCACTTCCCCGTCGGGGGCACCGTGCAGCCAGTCGCGACGGCAGCGTCCGCGAGCGACTTCAGCGTGGGCTTCAGACTGGGGAACTTCGGATTTCAGCCGGTCTACATGCGCATCGATTCATCCCCGGGCCTCGTGCACGTGCCGGGCGGCGAGGTCTTGCCGCGACATCAAACGCAGCCCGACCTCATCCTCGTCAGGCCTGACACGATCAAGGAAATGCTCTTCGCTCCGCGGAACCAGGCGGGCGGCGACATGAACGTGACGTTCCACGTACCCGTGCCCAGCTCGGGCGATCCCGACAAGACGCGGCCTCTCGAGCGATTCATCTTCAGACACGGCGGTCGGGAGACGACGCCGAATGCTGCGTCGCTCTCCATTCTTGGTGCGACGCCGTTCCTCGAAATTGCTGGCACGACCCCGGCCAGGCTCACATTCCCGGTGCGAAATCCGCGCTCGCAGACCGGCACGAATGGGCAGCTGGCTCCTGCCGCGTCGGACGCCGACGAAGACCCGATTCGAGAGGCTGGCTCGTTCGTCATCCACACGAATGCTTCGGGGCGCGTGGAGGTTCGGCGGCTGGGCGCGCTGGTGGCGAGCGGTGAGCTCGCGGCGAGCACGTACGGCGTCCAGACGGTGGCGCAGACCTTTCCGTCCGTCCCTGGAGCACCGAGTCTGCTCAACGTGAGGAACGGCGAGCTCGTGGCGTCGATGGGGCCCGGCGGCCCGGTTCCTGACTCCGTGGAGGTGACGCTCGCGACCACGAGCTTCGGCACCCTCTCGCAGACCCGCGACTTCGAGACGCGCATCAGCGACCTCGGCGCGCTGCCGCTGGGGCAGACGATGGTGAAGGGCGTGAACCTCGCGGACGGCCACCTCTACAAGTCGACGACTGACCTCACCGTACCGGGCCGTGGCGTCCCGCTCGAGTTCAGCCGGAGCTACACCAGCGGCGGCTCGGAGCGCTCGCCGCTCGGTTTCGGCTGGACTCACAACTACCGGGTGAGGGTGAGCTTCGGCGGGCTGTCAGGGGCCCCGGCGACCGCCGGTCAACAGCGGTGGATCGTAAGCGGCGCCGCCGGCGGGGCGCAGGTCTTCACGTGCACGAGCACGACCTGCAGGCCGCAGCGGGGCTATCACGGGACGCTGACCAGACTCGCCGCCGGCTGGGAGTTCCGCACGAAGGGAGGCGTGAAGTACGGCTTCGAGGAGATGCCGGGCCAGAGTTCGCCGAAGTACCGGCTGCATACGATCACCGACGCAGTCGGAGCGAACGTCACGACGCTCGAGTACGCCGACGCGGAGTGGGACGGCGAAGTGGCGCGCGTATACGACGCCGGCGACAAGCGCTTCCTCGACTTCACCTACGCGCGCACGCCGCGGGGCAAGCTGTACCTCAATGAGATTCGGCTCTACCGCAACTCGAATCCCCTCGGGCGGCTGCCTCCGGACGAGCCGGCCGAGCTCTCGCCGTCTGCGGTGCCGCTCGACGTCTGCCTGCGGTTCACGCCGGACGTGAACGGCAACCTCGAGACGGCGTCCCGAGGCTCGTGCCTGGCTGGCGTGCCGCTTCGCAGCGAAACGTATGTCTACGACGTGAACGCGAACACCGACGAGCTCAAGAGCAACCTGAAGGCGCACACGGATTTCAATGGCCGCACCACGACCTACCAGTACATGGGCTTCACAGACTTGCTCGAGGGCGAAGGTGACTACGTCTACTTCTCCCAAGCCGAGAAGAAGGAGCGCATCCGCGAAGTCAACGAGCCGCTCGGCGTCACGACGGGGTTCAAGTACGTGCTCGTGTCGCCTGCGACCGCAGCGACGAGCAACATCGCGATGGAGACGAGGGTGTCGTCGCCTCGCGTCGACGAGCCTGTCCCCGTGCCCGATACGGTTTACAAGCTCGAGCCCTACGGCACGGCCGGAGTCATCGAGCGGCCGCTGGCTCGCAACACGCCGCCCGCCGTCACCCAGCAGCGCTGGAACGCCGAGCACCTGCTGGAGGAGGAGATCGACCCGCGCGGCCGCGTCACACACTTCACGTACGACCCGAACGGCAACCTCATCGAGCGCCGGATTCTGGTTGTGACGGCCGGAATGGGAACGCCTGCCCTCGAGCCGACGAAAGATGCCACTGGAGCGGATGTCACGGAGTCGGTGGAGAAGTGGGGTTATGACCAGACGTACAGCCAGCTGAACTGCCACATCGACCCCGAAGGCAGAGCGGAGCGTCATACGATTCAGCAGGGCGTGACGATTCGCAGCGTCCGCCTCGCCACCCCGGTGCCGCGCTCCGCGATGCTCAACTCGCACCCCGCGCAGGACGGGACCTCCGACTGCGGAAACCTGGCGAGCGCCACGAGCTCAGACGACATCGCGACGCTGCAGCAGTTCTTCGGCGTCAACATGACGGGAGCCATCCCGCCGGCGGGCGCCGCGGTGGGCGACCTCGCCCAGCGGCTCGACGGCCGCGGCAAGAAGTTCCGGGTGGCGACCTACGACCCCTACGGGAATCCGCAGGAGAGCTACGCGGAAGTCGAGGGCACGCTGGAGATACGGACCGACAGCTTCTACGACGACCGCAGCCGCCTCGAGCGCACCACCGACGGATTCGGCCGCCACACCGAGTACCGCTACGATGCGCTCGACCGCCGCGTGCTGGTCGACCGGCGAAACTCCGCGGGCGACTCGAACGGCCAGCCGGTCTGGTACGAGTACTGGCCTTCGGGTCAGGTGCGCTTCGAGCACTATGACTTGACCGGGAGCCCGGCGGAGCAGAGCACTCCGCCCACTGGCGCGAAGATGTTCGTGCGCGAGTCCGAGCTCGATGACCTGAACCGCGTCTCGGTGGTGCGCGAGCGCCAGACTCAGCAGGGCAGGGAAGTCGAGCTCACGACGCGCAACTTCTACGACAAGAACAGCAACCTCGTTCGCAAGCTGGACAGGCGCGGCGTCGCGACGAGCACCACCTACGACTTCGCCGACCGGCCCACGGAAGTCCGAGTGGAAGGCAGCCCGTGTTCTGGGCCGTTGCCCTGCGCCACCAGCACCTTCACCTCGATCGCGAACAACGGGGAGCCCGGCGAGGTGGGCGTCGGCGGCGTCACCGCCACCTTCGAGTACGACGCCGTTGGCAACAAGGTGGCGCAGACGAACGCGCAAGGCCAGCGCACCGAGCTCGGCATCGACGGGCTCTACCGGGTGGTGAAGACGGTGTCGCCGCGGGTGCCCGGCGCAACCCTCCCGTCCAGCGGACTCGGCGGTCTGACTCCATGGACGAGCACCCGCCAGCTGGAGCTGACCGGCGCGGTGGTGCGCGAGGAGGACGGCAACGGCCACGCGACGAGGACGAGCTACGACGCCTTCGGGCGAGTCGCGCGCGTGGAGGACGCAGAGGGTCGCGTCGAGCTGCGGGAGTACGACAAGGGCCACAATCTGGAGCGCCAGTGCTTCACCGATGCGCCTGTGCCGGCGAACGCCCGCTGCACGAGCCTGCAGCCTCCGCCTCACCGCATGCGCGCGACGAGCTTCGACGGCCTCAACCGTCCGCTCGACGTGGTGGAGACGGTGCAACAGCTGGCCGGCGCCCCGCACGTGTACACGACGCAGACGCGGTACGACGACGCGGCCCACGAGACGGCCACCAAAGACGCGCGAGGCTTCATCACCCGGCGGAAGCTCGACGCGCTCGACCGTGTCTTCGAAGAGATTGTGGACGACGTCGCGTTTGGCGCGTTGGCACGCACGCCGGACAACGTGGCGGAGTGCCCGCCGGCCGAGTGCCCGGCGCTGCAGCTGACGACGAGGCTCGGGCATGACGGCATGGGCAACAGGGCGCGCATCGAAGACGCGTTGCACCGAGTCACCACGGAGGTGCACGACGCGCTCGGCCGCCTGCGCAGCAGGCAGCTCCCCATGAGCTTCGACGAGAGCTTTACGTTCGACGGTGAGGGCAACGTCATCTCGCACACCGACGTGCGCGGGCAGACGCGGAAAACCACATACGATGCGCTGGGTCGGGCGAGGAAGCGGTTCGTCGCCGAGGGTGGGGGGGCGGTGCTGCGGCGCGAGACTTCCTACGAGGACGCGCCGCAGAACGGGCTGAGCAAGCGCATCGAGCGTGACGCGAACGGCAACGAGAGCCAGGTGCTCGTCGACGGCCTGGGGCGAGACGTGAAGCTGACGGACCCCGCCCGCGAGGTGCAGCGGTGGGCGTACGACGCGGTGGTGAAGCGCGAGGAGGTCGACAAGAAGGGGTACAAGACGAGCTTCGTGTACGACGCGGTGAATCGGCTTCGTTTCCAGCGCGAGCTCGACGTGGGGGCGACGTCGGCCACGTACACGCAGGAGACACGGTACGAAGACGCGGCGCGGACGGTGACGCGGTTCGACCGCACCGGCATCGAGACTGTGGTGGTCAGCGACGGCTTGGGGCGCGCCGAGCGGACGACGCGGCAACGCTCGAGCCCGCCGCCCGGTGTCGCTGCTGCGAGCCCGCAGGTGGAGTTGACCCGCTACAACGCGAACAGCCAGGCGGTCAGCACGCTCGATGCGAACGAGCATCTGACGACGCGCGTCTTCGATGGAGCCGGGCGCAAGCGCTTCGAGATGGTGGGCCTCGATTCGACGGGCGCGGCGCTGCCGGGCTCGCCGCCGGTGACGACGTCGCTGAAGTACGACGCGGTGGGCAACGTGGTGGAGTCGACGAAGGGCAGGGTGGCGCACGACGTGCGCACCACCTACGACGAGCTCAACCGGGCGGTGCGCTTGGAGGACGGAGCCGGCAACGTGACGTACAAGGCGTACGACGGGGCTGGTACGTCACTTGCATGAAGGCGCCCAAGGGCACCGGCACGACGTACGCGCACTCGGTGGCGACGGCTCCGGCGCGCAGCACCGTCGAGGGCGCGGCCTGCACGGGCAGCTTCGTGACGCGCTACGCGTACGAGGAGGAGGGTAGCCTGCGCCAGCTCGTCGATGCGCTCGGTGGCACCTTCAACTACGCGTACGACGCGCAGCGGAATCTCATCGCCAAGCAGGACGCGCGCGGCAGCCTCACGACGTTTGCATACGACTTTCTGAATCGGCGCACGCGCGAGCACCAGCACCTGGGGCCTACCCCCTGCGACTCGGCGCTGACTCCGCCGGCGCCGCCGGCCTCTGGGCCGTTGCCGCAGCCCGGTACGACGTCGGGCGCGGCGCGCAGCTGCATCGCGACGCTGAACGGCGTCGCGCCCGGCTCCGCGCTGCCGGCGCCGCCCGGGTGCACGTACTCGGGCGGCGTGGCCACGTGCGACTTCTCGACGGGAGCGCTCACGTGGACGACGTCGTATGACCCGAACGGCAACGTCGACACCACCGTCGACCCGAAGGGCCAGAGCTGTGTGCATCAGCATGGCCTGCTGAACCGCCTCGCGAGCCAGACGTACTTCTTCAATGCCCAGCTCGCGCGTGAGTACCCGTCGACCGAGGCGCTCGCCTTCACATACACGCCGAACGGCACGCTGATGACGGCGACGGAGACGAGCCGAACCTCCGCGACGCAGACGGAAGTCACCAACGTCTCGCGCACCTTCGATGCGCTGGAGCGGATGGACTCGCAGACGCGCTTCTACGGCAGCAGCCCGAAGACGACGCGCTTCGGCTACGACGTGAAGGGCAACCGCACCTCGGTGACGGACTTCACCGGCGCGTCGACGGTGTATCAGCTCGACAGCGTCGACCGCGTGAAGCAGGTGACGACGCCGAGCGGTTCAGTGGCCATCAACTACTGGCCGGACGGGCTGCCGAAGTCGGCGCGGTACACCGCCGGCAGCACGACGGTGACGCAACAGCGCTGCTACGACAACGCGAGTCGGCTGACGTCGCTCGTCTCGGCGGTCGGCGCGATGAACGACGACTGCAGCGTGCCCGGCGGGAGCGGACTGCTGCGCCGCTTCGTGTACCAGTACGACTTAAACGGCAACCGCACACGCCAGGAGGAGACGCTCGGCGCCGCGCCGGCGGAGGTGCACGAGTACGGCTTCGACGAGAACGACCGCCTCGTCGCCACCGTGGAAGGGCCGGACGCGAAGCTCTACGCGCTCGACGCGGTGGGCAACCGCACCGGCGAGAAGAAGACGACGGCCACGGCAGCTCGCGCGCTCGGCCTGACCGCCGCCGCCTTCCTCGCGCTCGCGCCGGCCGACACGCTGGGGCACATCCGTGGCGACTTCAACCGCGCCGACTGGCTCACCGCGCGCACGCAGTTGGTGCCGGTGACGGGTGGTGGCACCACCAACGTCACGCACGACGCGAACGGCAACCTGACGCTGCAAGACGGTCCGGCCGGCCTGCGCGAGTACCGGTACGACGTGCGCAACACGCTGACGGCGGCCTTCGAGAACGGCAGCGAGCTCGGCCGCTACGCCTACGACTGGCAGCGCAGCCGCGTCAGCCGCACCGCGCAGGGACTGCAAGTCGAGTACGTGCTGGATGGCAAGCACGTGCTGAACGAGCTCGACGCGGCGCAGGCGTCGAGGCCGAGCACGCGGCGCTACCACTACGGCCCTAATCGGCCGCTCGCCGTCGCGGACTCGAGCGGCGCGCGCTGGCTCATCAACGATGGCCTCGGCAGCGTGAGCGACGAGGTGCTCGCCGCCGGGAGCGTCTTCACGCGGCGGCAGTACGGCGCGTGGGGCGAGTACCGCAACGCCACGGCGCCGGCGGGCGGCGAGGTGAAGCTCGGGTACACGGGAATGCAGTTCGACCCGGAGACGGGGCTGACTCAGTCGTTGGGCCCGCGGCTCTACAACCCGTCGCTCGGCATCTGGTTGCAGCGGGACGACTACGAGGGTGAGCCGAGCAACGCGCCGTCGCTGCACCGCTTCGCGTACACGCACAACAACCCGCTCCGCTTCGTCGACCCGCAGGGCTACTTCGCGCTGAACGTCGGGCTCGGCATCGGCGGCGCCATCGTGGGCGGCCTCGCTGGTGCGGCCTACGGCTACTTCTCCGAGGGCGGCAGCTTGGACAGGGCTCTCTACTTCGGCGGCGCCGGCTTGGTGGCTGGTGGGCTCGCGGGCTTCACGCTCGGGACGTCGATGCTCGCAGCGAGTGGTGGCACAGCGGCCGTTGCGTCGGGGACTGGAGTCACCGCCTCTGGCGCCATGTGGGGCGCCAGCGCGTGGGCGTTGAAGGGTGCCGCGGGCGTAGTCGTCGATGCCTCAATCCAGTTGGGCGAGCAGAGGGCTGGGGTCCGCACGGAGTTCGACCCCGCTCGGAGCGCACTTGCCTTCGGGTTTGGCAGCATCGGCGCGCCCGGCGTGAGCACGGCCAGGCCGATGCTCGCTGCGGATGCGACAGCAGTGGTCAGTGTGCTGGGCATCTACGGCGGCGCCCAGATGACCGAAGAGGGGCTGCGAGAAGGGCACACGGGAAAGACCGTCATCGGTCCGCTGTACATGGCGGCTGGTGTCGCGGGGATGGGCTCGCTGAAGCCACCGCCGCCCTCGGGAACCATTCAGGTTTCACCGGCGGAGATGAAGGTCGCCGAAGACCCCGTCGTCGTGGGGAACGCCACGGCGCCGACGACTCAGCCAGCTTCATCTTCGCCGCCCCTGAGGCCTGCAAGCGAGCAGCCCCGCGGAGGAGGTGGTGTGATCTTGAAGACTGGAGAAGGCGCCACCCCTGCTGAGCTCGCGGCAAGCCAAGGTGGCGCGACCGCTTTCAAACGCGGGTCTGCTCAACGCGCAGCTCGTGTTCGGGAGCTCGAAAAGGTGGAACAAGCCAGCACGGATCCTGATCCTGAGTACACCTGCTGGCGCTGTGGCCAAACTTCAACGAACCCCGACGACATGCACCTGGGCCATCGCAATGTCCCCGCTTCCAAGGGTGGCAATCTTGATCCGGCCAACACGTGTCTCGAGGGTGCAGCGTGTAATTTGAGTACTGGGTCGGGCTCGGGACCGTCACCTGGGATGTCTTGCGCAGAGCGCGGCAGCTGCGGAGCGCCCTACGACCGCTGATCACGCGAGGGGAAGCCACCAATTGAGTGGCGTGTGGCCATCTCCCGGATCGTAGACATTACCGAACATCGTCGTCGTTCCCGGAGTGATTGCTTCCGCGTTCTTGAAAACCTTCTCGATGGCAGGAAAGCCCGCCTTGACGGGAATGGTGAACACCAAGTGCGTGGCGCCGCCGCCATCGAGACGCCCACCGATGCGCTCAACAGTGCGCTGCAGGTCTATCGCCGCCGGGCCGCGGAGCATGTCTTCGCTTGGCCAGTAGAACCAGACGACGACGTTGCCGCTTCGTTTAAGGACACGGAACCCATAGGGCGCGGTTTCGTCGAGCTCGAATTCGTCCCCGGCGGCGATTCCTTCGACCATGCCAGGAGAGAAGATGAGCCGAAAATGATTGGGACCGAGCTCCTCAACGTCGAGGGACTCCACGCGGAGTTGCTCTTCGACTCTAAACGGAACCTTGACTCGGCGGCGAGCGGTCATGCCTCGTGCTCCGCGAGGAAGCGGCGAACGAACACCAGCGCCTCGTCAACCTGAGCGCGCTGCACCTGGTCGTACTCGCCGTGCGCGGCGTGATTGCGTACGTCGCCGACAACCTGAATTTGCCGCCAGGTGGCCTGGCCGTACGCGCCATCGCGCTCACGGAGCGCGTCGTTGTACGCGTTGAGCCCGGGCCGGGCCACAGCCGCGAGCCCGAGCCGGCCGTGTGTGGTGCCTACGCGATGACGCACGCCGCGACGGAGGTCCATTGAGCGCCGAAGTATACTTGGCGCGAACGGCGTGAAGGCACACGAGGGACCTCAAGGCGTGCACGGAGATGACAGCGGCGGTGTCAAAGAGCCGGCGCCGGCCCGACGGCCTCCCCGGCGCCCGGAATCAGCCGAAGCGCCACCAGTGCAGCGCGCCGCCGAAATAGTTGACGCGACCCAAGGGCCGCAGCCGCTTCTTCCTGCCGAACCACACCTCGTCGGGAGTCCGCCCGCCCCAGGCGGAGTGGGGACGGTCGCGGTTGTAGAAGCGCAGGAAGTCGGCGCAGAACCTGTCGACCTGCGGGGTGCCGGAGAACAGCCAGATGCAGCCACGCACCGTGGACTTGAAGGTGGAGAAAATTCGCTCAATCCGCCCGTTCGTCCACGGGTGAGCGGGGCGGGTGCGGCTGTGGCGGATGCCGAGCCCGTCCAGCGCGGAGGAGAACACGGCGCCCGTGAATGCGGGGCCGTTGTCGGTCAGCACGCGAGCGGGCTTTCCGTGCTCTGCGACGGCGCGCTCGATCACTTGAGCGACGGCGGCGCCGCGCGGCCACGGCACGCGCTCGAAGGCCACCAGGCGGCTGCCGCGGTAGTCGACGATGCCGAGCAGCCAGACGGGAAAGATGCCCAGCACCCAGACGAGCGTCAAGTCGAGGCCCCACAGCTCGAGGCGGCCGCGCACCTTGATGCGGCGCCGGCCGCGGCGCCGCTCTTCGCTCAGCTGCACGACCAGTTCGGCCCTGCGGGAGAGAATTCTCCGGAACGTCTCCCGCGTTGCCTTGTGGCCCAGCACCCGCTCGGCGAGGCGAGAGAGCTGGCCGCTGCCGAGCTGGGGCTGCTCGACGTGGAGCCGGACGACTTGCTCCTCGACGTGCAGCGGCGTGCGATTCCAGGCGCGGCGATGGTGGGCGAAGTCCTCGCTGACGAGGAGGCCGCGCACCCCGAGCCATCGTCGGCGCAGTTTCGCGACGGAGCCGCGGAGTCGCTGCAAGGCACGAGTGACGGCGCGCTCGTGCTCGTCGACCGCGACGGCAAGCCGGAGCAGCACTCGGATGATGGCGACGCACAAGGCTCCATGGCCAGCAAGGAGGAGGCGCATCGCCCCATTCTGCTGCGCAGCTTGCTCCGGCTCCTCGCGCTGCTGGCCGCAGTACTCGCCCGACGCAGAACGACAGCGCCTGCGCACCGTGCTGCGGGGAGACAGCTTACGACGAAGGCTGCGACGACGTACGACGAGTCCGGGAACCTCGCGGTGGGCGTCGCGACCGGGGCGCTCGCGCAGTTCCAGCACCTGGGGCCCACCGCTTGCGACTCGAGCCTCACCCGCGCGTGCATCGCGACGTTGAATGCTTCAGTCGCGGCGCCGAGCTCGGACTTCACTGCGGGCGCGCTGACGTGGAGCACCACCTTCGATGCCAACGGCAACGTTTTCCGCACCGTCGACCCGAAGGCGCAGGTGTGCCTGCACAGCTTCGGCCTGCTGAACCGCCTCGAGCGGCAGGACTACTCGAGCTTCGCGCTGCCCCGCGAGCTGCCGTCGCTGGACTCGGTGGCGTACAGCTACACGCCGAACGGCAGCCTGCAGACCGTCGTGGAGACGAAGACGACCGCGAGCGGCACCGTCACCGAGCAGACGACACGAGGCTTCGACGCGCTTGAGCGGATGACGTCGCAGACGCGCGACTACGGCTCGACGCAGAAGACGACGCTCTTCGGGTACGACACGAAGGGCAACCGCACCTCCGTCACCGACTCGAGCGGCGTGGCCACCGTCTATACCTTCGACTCTGTCGACAGGCTCAAGACAGCCACCACCCCGAACGGCATCGCGACACACGTCTACATGGTGGACGGGCTGCTGCAGCGGACCGAGTACCGCCAGAGCGTCGGCGCGGCGCCCACCACCGTCGAGAAGCGGTGCTACGACAACGCGAGCCGACTCACCACCGTCGCGTCCGGGCCGCCGAGCTTCATGACCGACGACTGCGCGGCGAGCATGGGCCCGGTCGTCTTCAGCCGCTTCGACTACGGCCTGGACGCGAACGGCAACCGCGTGGCTCAGAACGAGCGCCGCGCCTCGACGACGGAGCTGACGGAGTACGGCTACGACGAGCTCGACAGGCTCGTCGCCACCGTCGAGCCGAGCGAAGCGAAGCTGTATGAGCTCGACGCGGTGGGCAACCGCACCGGCGAGAAGAAGACGACGCCAGCGGCGGCGCGTCTGCTTGGACTCACCGCGGCGGCCTTCCTCGCGCTCGCGCCGGCCGACACGCAGGCGCACGTGCGCGGGCACTTCAACCGCGCCGACTGGCTGACGCAGCGCGAAAACGTCGTCCCCGCGGGCGCGCCCATCGACTTCCTGCACGACGCGAACGGCAACACGACGTCGGAGCAGTCGGCGACGTCGCTGCGCGAGTACAAGTGGGACAGCCGCAACACGCTGACGGCGGCCTTCGTCGACGGCCTCGAGGCCGGGCGCTACTCGTACGACTGGCAGCTGCAGCGCGTGTCGCGCGCCGCGGGCGGGAGCACCGTCGAGTATGTGCTCGACGACAAGCTGGTGCTGCAGGAGCTCGACGGCACGCACAGCGCGACGCGGCGGTACCACTTCGGCGCGCTGAGCCCGCTCGGCGTCTCCGACTCGGCCGGGCCGCGGTGGCTGCTCAATGACGGGCTCGGCAGCGTGAGCGACGAGGTGACGCCGTCGGGCGGCCTTCTCAAGCAGCGGCAGTACAACGCGTGGGGCGAGTACAGGAATTCGACGGCGCCGGGGCTGAGCGAGCCCAAGCTCGGCTACGAAGGCCACCAGTACGACTCCGAAACCGGCCTCACCTACGCTCGCGCCCGGTACCTCGACAACCGGTACGGCATCCTGCTCTCGCGCGATGTGGTCGAGGGCTCGCTGAACGATGCGCCGTCGCTGCACCGCTACAACTGGACGCGCGTCAATCCGCTGCGCTTCACCGATCCCGACGGCAACGAAGTCTTGGAGGCGTTGCAGGCTCTGTTCGATTGGAGGTCGAGCGCTGCGCGAGGTCCGGGTGGTGAAGCTCGCGCGCCGGTTCCCTCGCCGTCGACTGTCTTGCAGGGAGGGGTGAGCTCCACTGTCACGGCCGTGGAGAACTCTCCTCCGGTACAGATTGCTGGAGGAGCGGGCGAAACCATCTCCGAAGGTGCGGCAGAAGCGATGACTGGGTTGCGGGGATATCACGCTGACGGCACTCCCGTGACGGAGAGAGAAGTTCTCCAGCGCATCAATGCGGATCCGGTCACCTCGACAATTCATTCCTTCCAGCGAGCTGGAAAAAACCTCGGTGAGGGAGCTGCAGCGTGCGTCGGCGGCGAGTGGCGTCAGTGCGGCCGGCAGTTGCCCTTCGGTTTCGCAGAGGGTGCGATGCTGACGTCCGGCGGACGTTCTGCCGGCGCCGTCGTCGTCGAAAGCAAGATGGTCACTGGAGCACTTGCGACTCCGGTGAGCGGCCTCTCGCAGAACCTTGGTCGGTACCTAAACCCGCTCGGCAAATTCGAAGGACTCGATGAGGCAATCGGGACCGGTCTCCAGCAAGGTGCCGAAGACGTCCTCGCTGCAGGGCAGTCGCCGGCGGTTGTGAACTATCGGCCGCCGCGCGAATCCGCGGTGCTCGATGCGAATGCGCTAACCGGCGCATTTGAGCGGGGAGAGCTTGGTGCGGTGGACGCTGCCTTGGCCGGGCGTCGACCGCTCGTGCCAATGCAAGCGGCGAAGGAGTACTTGCGACGGGGGGACGTCGAAACACTGCGGAGCTTCTTGGAGGCCCGCGAGGGCCGGATGGCAGCAGCAGGCTCCGAGCAGACAGGGCGAGCCCTTCAGGTCGCGGCGGACTGGGGCGGTCGAGTGATCAGGACGGGCGACTCCCGCGTGGCGGCCTCAGCTATGCGCGAGGGTGCGCCCGTAATGACGCGCGACAAGAAGTTCTTCAACGCACTGAAGTGGCTCGGTGTGGCTGCGGAGCGTTACTAGTGTCCGCATTCAACGAGATTGTCTTTCAGGCACGTTGCCCGGCGTGTAGTGCCGACACGACTGTCCGTGCTCAGACGTACGTCGCATCCTCATTCGACGGAGACGAACGCGGCCGGTTCTGCGGGCACGACTATCGACTTGGCAGCCGGATGCTCTGGTGGCCAACGGGGCATAAGGACTATGACGCTTGGCGGTCCGCCGATACGACGGTTTCTGATCCGCAGGATCGACAAGTCGTTTCCGAAGCCTGTTACGCCACATGCACACGATGCAACGCCGAACTCGTCGCAGTCGTGAGATTCCGGATGATCGTACCCATCGCCGTCGACTACCTGGCCTCAGTCACCCAATGGCCTCCCGGTTTTTCGCAGTAGCGTCGTCGCGATGAGCGTCGACCACTCTTTCGACTCTGTCGACAGGCTCAAGACAGCCACCACCCCGAACGGCATCGCGACACACGTCTACCTGGTGGACGGGCTGCTGCAGCGGACCGAGTACCGCCAGAGCGTCGGCGCGGCGCCCACCACCGTCGAGAAGCGGTGCTACGACAACGCGAGCCGACTCACCACCGTCGCGTCCGGGCCGCCGAGCTT
>Ga0268299_1000908_pt1 | contig 70355 bp, 58 predicted proteins | sample NOBtaG_FD_193484 | JGI IMG/M metagenome (GOLD analysis project Ga0268299, IMG submission 193484) | Activated sludge microbial communities from bioreactor in Nijmegen, Gelderland, Netherland - NOB reactor | ecosystem: Engineered > Bioreactor > Aerobic > Activated sludge | place: Netherlands... | reverse complement strand
CGATTCATCGGATTATCTCGCCGGTTGAGGGTGATCGCTCGCAACTGCCCCAGCAATCAATTCCAGTTATTGGACTTAAACGCGCGGCCTTTCCACGTTCGTGAGGACGTGGCTCCATTGAAGCCTCTAACCACAAAACAATCTGGCTTGACGAGTGAGGCCTTTCCACGTTCGTGAGGACGTGGCTCCATTGAAGCGACAACTGTCGCGTTCGCCACTATTCATGCGCCAAATGCTTTCCACGTTCGTGAGGACGTGGCTCCATTGAAGCGCCCGTGGCTCCGGTGGCTCCCTGCGCGTCAATCATCCTTTCCACGTTCGTGAGGACGTGGCTCCATTGAAGCGATCAGCTTCGCGGTGATTACGCCGCGTTGCTCCAAGACTTTCCACGTTCGTGAGGACGTGGCTCCATTGAAGCGGATGCTCAATCGTATGCGCCGACTTCACAGTTGCGCTTTCCACGTTCGTGAGGACGTGGCTCCATTGAAGCGCCATCCTCGTTGACGGGAGCGCCAAGCTCTTCCGCTTTCCACGTTCGTGAGGACGTGGCTCCATTGAAGCGCGTTCTTCCCAAATCTGCCATTCCGCATTTCCAACGCTTTCCACGTTCGTGAGGACGTGGCTCCATTGAAGCTGCCGACGCGATTCTGATCCGGGCAGGTTCAACACTTTCCACGTTCGTGAGGACGTGGCTCCATTGAAGCTGCCTGTTGTCAGCGCACTCCACGCACGCGCGAAATTTCTTTCCACGTTCGTGAGGACGTGGCTCCATTGAAGCTCAGTTCTGGCCGACATTTACGCTTCTATTTTCGGCCTTTCCACGTTCGTGAGGACGTGGCTCCATTGAAGCTTAACAAGACCGGCGTAGACGTGCTGGCATCCCAAATACTTTCCACGTTCGTGAGGACGTGGCTCCATTGAAGCTAGGTCTGCCTCTTCCTCGTTTTCCATCGTCTCCTCCCTTTCCACGTTCGTGAGGACGTGGCTCCATTGAAGCCTCCCAAAGTTGTCGCGGTTACATCCATCCCGCAGCTTCTTTCCACGTTCGTGAGGACGTGGCTCCATTGAAGCGATGATTCAGTCGAACGAGCAAATGATCTGTCCGCCTTTCCACGTTCGTGAGGACGTGGCTCCATTGAAGCAAACCGGAGTTGAACGAGGAAGGCGGGAAAAGCCGTGCTTTCCACGTTCGTGAGGACGTGGCTCCATTGAAGCTGAAGTAGAGGTCTTACTGTTTTTGGTGATGCACCTTTCCACGTTCGTGAGGACGTGGCTCCATTGAAGCTTTGTCAGACAAGTACTTGTTTCTGGCAAAAAGTGCCTTTCCACGTTCGTGAGGACGTGGCTCCATTGAAGCCCATTCAAAGCCAGCTTGACGGCGACATCATCCGGGACTTTCCACGTTCGTGAGGACGTGGCTCCATTGAAGCATAATCTTCGCCGTCAACAAAGTGTTGACTTGTTCTCTTTCCACGTTCGTGAGGACGTGGCTCCATTGAAGCGGCAACGTAGCCGGCCGCAATGACCACAAACAACCCGACTTTCCACGTTCGTGAGGACGTGGCTCCATTGAAGCTGCAACGTCGCCCGCGTGTTTGGGTTTTCGACTGCTTTCCACGTTCGTGAGGACGTGGCTCCATTGAAGCCTTTTAATGGATCAGTCATTTGTCATCCTTGTCGCTGCTTTCCACGTTCGTGAGGACGTGGCTCCATTGAAGCGCGCTTACGCGCTACGGTTTATTTCAACACTGCCGCTCTTTCCACGTTCGTGAGGACGTGGCTCCATTGAAGCAAGCCATTGCTCAGGAATAGGCCGCTGGTCGTGTTGCTTTCCACGTTCGTGAGGACGTGGCTCCATTGAAGCTCCCCCTCGATTTATGGCACGCGCGCGAATCGCCACTTTCCACGTTCGTGAGGACGTGGCTCCATTGAAGCGTACCAGTGGCCGGGCGTGCGCGGCCACGCCCAACCCCTTTCCACGTTCGTGAGGACGTGGCTCCATTGAAGCCCGATTCGCAGTCCGCTTCTCGTGTAGCTGGCTATTTCTTTCCACGTTCGTGAGGACGTGGCTCCATTGAAGCTATGGCTCCGCGTTGCGGAACAACAAATACAAGGCAACTTTCCACGTTCGTGAGGACGTGGCTCCATTGAAGCCAGTTTGGCAAGCTCGGCTTTGCTCGCCTGATTTTCCTTTCCACGTTCGTGAGGACGTGGCTCCATTGAAGCGCACCGCCGCCAACAGGCTCAGCCGTCAGCACCGCCCTTTCCACGTTCGTGAGGACGTGGCTCCATTGAAGCCGAATCCGACAACGACGCCCGCTCTGACGTTCGCGCCTTTCCACGTTCGTGAGGACGTGGCTCCATTGAAGCGGGGTTTGCGAATGTCAACCCGACAAGCCAAGTTATTCTTTCCACGTTCGTGAGGACGTGGCTCCATTGAAGCCTCGTTTTTGCCTTCACTTTCTGCTCCGCCTGCCTCTCTTTCCACGTTCGTGAGGACGTGGCTCCATTGAAGCGAGGCCAGCGTCAACAACAAACGACTCCGGGCGTACCTTTCCACGTTCGTGAGGACGTGGCTCCATTGAAGCGTGTATCGCTCAATCTGGGCAACATGACGCTGGTTGCTTTCCACGTTCGTGAGGACGTGGCTCCATTGAAGCCCTCAAGAAATTCTTTGTGTTTTGTGCCAGCCCAGCTTTCCACGTTCGTGAGGACGTGGCTCCATTGAAGCTTTTTGCTTTGGCGTCCTCATCGCGCCTCAGCCACTTTCCACGTTCGTGAGGACGTGGCTCCATTGAAGCGACTGTGATTTGCCCCTCGACGTAGCAACTCTGCGTCTTTCCACGTTCGTGAGGACGTGGCTCCATTGAAGCCGGCTGCGAAGCTTGCGTCCGCCGCGAATCATTTCGGCTTTCCACGTTCGTGAGGACGTGGCTCCATTGAAGCGTCTGTTCGTCGCGGCGCGTGATTGTCTTGGCGAAGCTTTCCACGTTCGTGAGGACGTGGCTCCATTGAAGCGGCCAGTTGGACAAGTCCGAAACCGGCGAAGTTCCGTTCTTTCCACGTTCGTGAGGACGTGGCTCCATTGAAGCTGGCAGCGGTTCACGCAGTTGGAAATCCCGAACGACCTTTCCACGTTCGTGAGGACGTGGCTCCATTGAAGCAACTTGTCGCGAAGGTTCCAAACTGCCTGCGTAACCTTTCCACGTTCGTGAGGACGTGGCTCCATTGAAGCTTCCGCGCGTCGTCGAATGGCTTGGCAATGACTACCCTTTCCACGTTCGTGAGGACGTGGCTCCATTGAAGCGGTCGAACCGACCAAGGAAGACTTCATTCCGTTCACTTTCCACGTTCGTGAGGACGTGGCTCCATTGAAGCTGGCCGAATGTGATCGCCGAGGATTCCGAACGCAACTTTCCACGTTCGTGAGGACGTGGCTCCATTGAAGCAGATGCACCGCCAGGCACGGTTGACGCGCGACCGCACTTTCCACGTTCGTGAGGACGTGGCTCCATTGAAGCACTCCCGGTTATCGAGCAGGCGACCGCTGTTCTTTTCTTTCCACGTTCGTGAGGACGTGGCTCCATTGAAGCGGTTCGTTCGGTTCCGCGCGGAGTCGCTTTCAGGTCTTTCCACGTTCGTGAGGACGTGGCTCCATTGAAGCCACCAGTCTTACGCACCTAGCACAAAGGAGTTTTTCTTTCCACGTTCGTGAGGACGTGGCTCCATTGAAGCTATTCGATCAGGTTTCAGGTTCCGAGCGATTGGCACTTTCCACGTTCGTGAGGACGTGGCTCCATTGAAGCCCTTTAGGATCGTCACACATTGGCTTACCATCCTTTCTTTCCACGTTCGTGAGGACGTGGCTCCATTGAAGCAGCGCATCCTTTTAAGTCGCCTTGTTCGAGCCGTTTTCTTTCCACGTTCGTGAGGACGTGGCTCCATTGAAGCCGAAGTCGGAAACGGTCATCGCCGCGCCCGCCAAGTCCTTTCCACGTTCGTGAGGACGTGGCTCCATTGAAGCTCTGTTTCGGGTTCGCCGGTAAGCTGTGCGGATTTCTCCTTTCCACGTTCGTGAGGACGTGGCTCCATTGAAGCTCTTCTGCTCGCCGCTCCATTGACTCCCGATGGCCGACTTTCCACGTTCGTGAGGACGTGGCTCCATTGAAGCCTTGCCTGCGCCGCATCACTGGGCGCGTTCTTGTTGGCTTTCCACGTTCGTGAGGACGTGGCTCCATTGAAGCGCGCAATTGCACGCGGATTCGGTGAATCTGCTGCGCTTTCCACGTTCGTGAGGACGTGGCTCCATTGAAGCACACTTAACCGCTGTCTGGCTTTGCCATTGATGGCCCTTTCCACGTTCGTGAGGACGTGGCTCCATTGAAGCGTGAGTCGCTCGTACAGACTCAGTTCCGCGCCGGGCGCTTTCCACGTTCGTGAGGACGTGGCTCCATTGAAGCAAATGCGGAACGGCGGTAAAGTATCGCGGCAGCCAACTTTCCACGTTCGTGAGGACGTGGCTCCATTGAAGCGTCTCGACTGCCGCCACCTGTCCGCCTGCAATCCCCCTTTCCACGTTCGTGAGGACGTGGCTCCATTGAAGCACGCCACGGGCCGCCAGCATCAAGCCGCGCCGTTCCGTCTTTCCACGTTCGTGAGGACGTGGCTCCATTGAAGCGAAATTCCGATCAAGGCGACCGGCGCATCGGGACTGCTTTCCACGTTCGTGAGGACGTGGCTCCATTGAAGCGGTCTGTGAAGGAAAACGACTGGATTCCATTGTCTCAAGCCTTTCCACGTTCGTGAGGACGTGGCTCCATTGAAGCAGCTTCACTCGCCTCCGTAGATCATCGCTAGCAGTTCTTTCCACGTTCGTGAGGACGTGGCTCCATTGAAGCCTGGCGCTTCAATGCTCTGCCAGATCATTTTGACCGCTTTCCACGTTCGTGAGGACGTGGCTCCATTGAAGCCAGAACAACGCCAAGTCATTGAACAACTGCTGAGCGCCGCTTTCCACGTTCGTGAGGACGTGGCTCCATTGAAGCGGTCGCCCCCGAAATCTGCCCGACCACATTGCCCGCCGCTTTCCACGTTCGTGAGGACGTGGCTCCATTGAAGCTTGGTACTGTGGCGTTGACCTGACATCGCCTTCAACCAGCTTTCCACGTTCGTGAGGACGTGGCTCCATTGAAGCGTCCTTCCAAACGTAACGCCAAAGTACCCATTGCCCTTTCCACGTTCGTGAGGACGTGGCTCCATTGAAGCGCCGAGCTTCCAGAAAAATCCAGAATCGCCGAACCGCCTTTCCACGTTCGTGAGGACGTGGCTCCATTGAAGCGCATTGCTTACGCTCTGGCCTGCCTGAATCGCATCGTCTTTCCACGTTCGTGAGGACGTGGCTCCATTGAAGCTAACACATAATTGCCGATGCACGATGATTCCAGTGATTCTTTCCACGTTCGTGAGGACGTGGCTCCATTGAAGCGGTTCGACGGCTCAGAATTGGAGCGGGACTGTCTACCTTTCCACGTTCGTGAGGACGTGGCTCCATTGAAGCGACTCATGATCCCTCGCTTTACGTGATGCGGTTGACCTTTCCACGTTCGTGAGGACGTGGCTCCATTGAAGCATCGTCTTGCGCGGCGAGCTTCAACAATCGCCCGGCACTTTCCACGTTCGTGAGGACGTGGCTCCATTGAAGCGCATGGCGGCAGTCGGCGGCGGTTCGCCTGGTTGGCTTTCCACGTTCGTGAGGACGTGGCTCCATTGAAGCGCGAAAAGGCTCTGAAAATGGCCGCGCAACGGTTACAGCTTTCCACGTTCGTGAGGACGTGGCTCCATTGAAGCCTGCAACGTCAAGGCTAAGCACTCCGCGAGGGTTCTCCTTTCCACGTTCGTGAGGACGTGGCTCCATTGAAGCGAATGATTGGCTTGGCTCTGTTCCTCTGATTCCTGCTTTCCACGTTCGTGAGGACGTGGCTCCATTGAAGCGTGCGGCGGCAGGTAGATGGCGTGGCGTTCAACGTGACTTTCCACGTTCGTGAGGACGTGGCTCCATTGAAGCATCAAACATCGCCTCTACGTCAACGCCGCTGCCGATACTTTCCACGTTCGTGAGGACGTGGCTCCATTGAAGCATCTTGGAAGGGTAGGGAATGGGCAACCGGACGAAGTCTTTCCACGTTCGTGAGGACGTGGCTCCATTGAAGCCTGTGTTTTGATTTCCACAGCCACAGCCGCCCCACGTTCTTTCCACGTTCGTGAGGACGTGGCTCCATTGAAGCAGCCTCAACCATCGCTCCAAAGCGCGTGTACTTACCAGCTTTCCACGTTCGTGAGGACGTGGCTCCATTGAAGCGGATAGTTCCGCACATAATCCCGGCGCTGCTCGGTCACTTTCCACGTTCGTGAGGACGTGGCTCCATTGAAGCGAAAATCTGCCTGTTGCCTATGGCGAATTTCACGCGCTTTCCACGTTCGTGAGGACGTGGCTCCATTGAAGCAATCTCATTGGAAACGGTTTGAATATGGCATGGGTTACTTTCCACGTTCGTGAGGACGTGGCTCCATTGAAGCGGCATTTAGCGTTTTCATGAGACGAACAAGGATCAAGCGCTTTCCACGTTCGTGAGGACGTGGCTCCATTGAAGCGAGCTTATCGGCAATTCGTGCCGTCATCGTTCGCAGTTCTTTCCACGTTCGTGAGGACGTGGCTCCATTGAAGCGGCGCATTCCAGCTTCCCTAAAATCTCAGCCCGCAACTTTCCACGTTCGTGAGGACGTGGCTCCATTGAAGCACCACAAGCGAGCCGCTGAACGCGCGCCGCCCATGAACTTTCCACGTTCGTGAGGACGTGGCTCCATTGAAGCTCCCCCCTGAGCAATAAATCGTCATACCCTTTTTCTTCTTTCCACGTTCGTGAGGACGTGGCTCCATTGAAGCACGCCCTCTGTAATTGATTGCCGCGAACCAGCGAGCTTTCCACGTTCGTGAGGACGTGGCTCCATTGAAGCAAAAGGCATCACGCGCAACAATTCCGATGTTTCGGCTTTCCACGTTCGTGAGGACGTGGCTCCATTGAAGCGCAAAGACGCTGATATGCGTTCCGTTCAGGTCGCAATCTTTCCACGTTCGTGAGGACGTGGCTCCATTGAAGCTTCCCTAAGATTGCCGACGACGCCAACGCCAAAGCCTCTTTCCACGTTCGTGAGGACGTGGCTCCATTGAAGCCGAACACAGCGCGCAGTTTTTCGATCCCGACAAGTTGCTTTCCACGTTCGTGAGGACGTGGCTCCATTGAAGCGGTGGGACGATAAAAAGTCTGCTGAAATCACGGAGCCTTTCCACGTTCGTGAGGACGTGGCTCCATTGAAGCACGCAGTCGTTAAATCCGCTCAGCGTCTGCTGCGGAATCTTTCCACGTTCGTGAGGACGTGGCTCCATTGAAGCCGTACCCGGAACTGCGCCACGACATTGACCGCACACTGCTTTCCACGTTCGTGAGGACGTGGCTCCATTGAAGCCGCACTTCAAAGACGCTTTTGCTGGCGGCTTCGACTTTCCACGTTCGTGAGGACGTGGCTCCATTGAAGCTTTGAGCCGGAAGCCGTGATTCGTGCGGGATGCCGCACTTTCCACGTTCGTGAGGACGTGGCTCCATTGAAGCGTAATCATCTGCGCCCGTATCTCAGCCAGTCGTTTATCTTTCCACGTTCGTGAGGACGTGGCTCCATTGAAGCGCGTTTCAACGGATGCACCGTTGCCGCGAATCAACTCCTTTCCACGTTCGTGAGGACGTGGCTCCATTGAAGCGCGTTGAATGATGTCGTCGTTTGATGGCGAAAGCGCCTTTCCACGTTCGTGAGGACGTGGCTCCATTGAAGCGCCTCGATTTGAAGGCGATGCGCGAAGAAAACAAGGCTTTCCACGTTCGTGAGGACGTGGCTCCATTGAAGCGCCCTTCGCTTTCGCTGCTTTGATGCGCGTGAACAATCCTTTCCACGTTCGTGAGGACGTGGCTCCATTGAAGCCGGCGCTTTTTCAAGTAGACTTAAAACCAGGTCGGCGCTTTCCACGTTCGTGAGGACGTGGCTCCATTGAAGCGGGGGAATCAATGACCGGAATTGCACTCGAAAAAGACCTTTCCACGTTCGTGAGGACGTGGCTCCATTGAAGCGAATTTTGCCGAGCAATCCGCCAACTTTGCCAAGTCCTTTCCACGTTCGTGAGGACGTGGCTCCATTGAAGCACCGTAACCGTTCCGGCTGGATTTGGCACGCCAACCTTTCCACGTTCGTGAGGACGTGGCTCCATTGAAGCCAACGCCGATTGCCGCGACGTGTTGCCGCAACTTGAGCCGCTTTCCACGTTCGTGAGGACGTGGCTCCATTGAAGCGGTGTACTTTTCGAGCCGCGTGTTGCTCGCGCTCGGAACTTTCCACGTTCGTGAGGACGTGGCTCCATTGAAGCGGGCGGCTCGCTCTTTGATTGGGCGTGGGGATGCACCTTTCCACGTTCGTGAGGACGTGGCTCCATTGAAGCTCGCGCTTCAGGTCGCGCCAGGTGACTACCCAGCCGGTGCTTTCCACGTTCGTGAGGACGTGGCTCCATTGAAGCAGGCCAACGCGGACGCATCCGGGGGCATTTCCGGGCTCTTTCCACGTTCGTGAGGACGTGGCTCCATTGAAGCACCTGGACGTGCAACCAGGCGAAAGCTCATCAACGTCTTTCCACGTTCGTGAGGACGTGGCTCCATTGAAGCGGCTTCGATCTCTTGCCAGGTGTAAATTTTCAAAAGCTTTCCACGTTCGTGAGGACGTGGCTCCATTGAAGCCGCGATTCATAAACTACGTTCAGTGCGCGCGTCGTTCTTTCCACGTTCGTGAGGACGTGGCTCCATTGAAGCATGAAATCGCGCGGGATGATTGACCCAATTCTAAAGCTTTCCACGTTCGTGAGGACGTGGCTCCATTGAAGCGCCGTCTCGGATCAGGATCAGGACAGCAACGGTAACTTTCCACGTTCGTGAGGACGTGGCTCCATTGAAGCGGTAGCACTCGCACTACCGCGAGCGAGTCAGAAAAACTTTCCACGTTCGTGAGGACGTGGCTCCATTGAAGCGACGATCTTGTTTTCGTGGAGATTGAGGCCGATTGCTTTCCACGTTCGTGAGGACGTGGCTCCATTGAAGCGCGGGCTGGAGAGTGCTGGTAACACGCTTCAGCCCCTTTCCACGTTCGTGAGGACGTGGCTCCATTGAAGCCGGTTGAGATTCTCGGCGCGGTTGCTGATGCCATCCTTTCCACGTTCGTGAGGACGTGGCTCCATTGAAGCAAGCCTTGATATTCAATGGCGATTTTCTGGCCAATTCTTTCCACGTTCGTGAGGACGTGGCTCCATTGAAGCTGACGTTGAACGCCGCGCCGTCTGCCTGACGCCTCATCTTTCCACGTTCGTGAGGACGTGGCTCCATTGAAGCGCCGACAAGGTATGGTTTGCCGCCACGAACGCGCCCGCTTTCCACGTTCGTGAGGACGTGGCTCCATTGAAGCCCGCGTAAGCTGCCCGGCGCTTCGGGATCGTGGGCCTTTCCACGTTCGTGAGGACGTGGCTCCATTGAAGCGTCCTCATCCAGATAAACAAGCAGCGTTGCATCTCGACTTTCCACGTTCGTGAGGACGTGGCTCCATTGAAGCACGCGGAACCGGAACCGGCGCAGGCGGCGCGTTGATCTGCTTTCCACGTTCGTGAGGACGTGGCTCCATTGAAGCGCTGGTTGGCTTGGTTGATACAGACACGACAACCGCTTTCCACGTTCGTGAGGACGTGGCTCCATTGAAGCTTCGCTCGCCTCAGTCGGGAACTCTTCGTGCGACCAGCTTTCCACGTTCGTGAGGACGTGGCTCCATTGAAGCGTCAAGGCCGTGTACGAATGGCTGAACGCGGAAATCTTTCCACGTTCGTGAGGACGTGGCTCCATTGAAGCACGCCGTAGGCTTTCGCGTCGGCGATTTTGTAAGCCTTTCCACGTTCGTGAGGACGTGGCTCCATTGAAGCGTCTTCCGCCAGTCGGCGTTCAAGTTCCGCCGTGTTTCTTTCCACGTTCGTGAGGACGTGGCTCCATTGAAGCAATGAAAAGCCCGCTACCACACGGGGCATTCCTTCTTTCCACGTTCGTGAGGACGTGGCTCCATTGAAGCGTAGGCTTCGGCGGATCGGGATGAATCACGCGACGAGCTTTCCACGTTCGTGAGGACGTGGCTCCATTGAAGCGACCTAACTACTAAGGAGTTGCACAAAGCGCATCTCTTTCCACGTTCGTGAGGACGTGGCTCCATTGAAGCCAATTCGGCAACAATCGCACTGTTGAACGCAGCAACTTTCCACGTTCGTGAGGACGTGGCTCCATTGAAGCATCCAAATAAAGAAGAAAACGATACTCGCCACGTGCAGGCTTTCCACGTTCGTGAGGACGTGGCTCCATTGAAGCTCGCTGGCTGCTGAATTGATCGCCACGCGCAATCTTGCTTTCCACGTTCGTGAGGACGTGGCTCCATTGAAGCGCAGAGCGCCCAAACCATCGCAGCCAATTCCCTGTCTTTCCACGTTCGTGAGGACGTGGCTCCATTGAAGCGGCAAACTCGCCGGGTTCCAATTTGCTCAGCCGGTCAACCTTTCCACGTTCGTGAGGACGTGGCTCCATTGAAGCGACTACCAGCCGATCCCCGCCGCCGACCGTGCCCGCGCTTTCCACGTTCGTGAGGACGTGGCTCCATTGAAGCAATTAATATCTCGTGTGTTTGTACTGACGACAATTCTTTCCACGTTCGTGAGGACGTGGCTCCATTGAAGCTGTCTGACCGATCCCCAGCCAGCTTGCCAGCCGATCCTTTCCACGTTCGTGAGGACGTGGCTCCATTGAAGCGCTGTGATTGAAATTCCGGTCGCCGCGCTCACTACATTCTTTCCACGTTCGTGAGGACGTGGCTCCATTGAAGCATCCATCATCAAACCTCGTAGATCATTTCTCTGCCCTGCTTTCCACGTTCGTGAGGACGTGGCTCCATTGAAGCATGCCAGCCATGTAGGTGCGCTTCTCAAATACGTCGTCCTTTCCACGTTCGTGAGGACGTGGCTCCATTGAAGCCAGTTGCGGAGATCGAGGCGGTCAAGTGGCTGTTTCTTTCCACGTTCGTGAGGACGTGGCTCCATTGAAGCGTTTTTGATCGGGCGCGAACTCATACGCGGCAACGGTGCTTTCCACGTTCGTGAGGACGTGGCTCCATTGAAGCGCAGATTTGATTCTGATGATTTCGCGGCCAAGCCACTCTTTCCACGTTCGTGAGGACGTGGCTCCATTGAAGCGACAAGGCATTTGCTGACGTTGAAGCGATCAAGGCTGACTTTCCACGTTCGTGAGGACGTGGCTCCATTGAAGCACAGAACCAGCGGCCAGCGTAAGGATGTTGCCCGACCCTTTCCACGTTCGTGAGGACGTGGCTCCATTGAAGCATTGCGGTGCTGCTGGCTGGCTCGCTCTCGCAAGTCGGCTTTCCACGTTCGTGAGGACGTGGCTCCATTGAAGCACTGATGGCCTGATGCCAGAACGCGCCATAGCATTGCCTTTCCACGTTCGTGAGGACGTGGCTCCATTGAAGCACGGCCACGAGCAGCCCGGCCCGCAGCCAGACGGCGCTTTCCACGTTCGTGAGGACGTGGCTCCATTGAAGCAGGGGTGTGGGGGCGTCTGTGACGCCATTTACCTGCACTTTCCACGTTCGTGAGGACGTGGCTCCATTGAAGCCCCACGATGCTGTGCGCTCGTTTTCCGGCACAGGCCTTTCCACGTTCGTGAGGACGTGGCTCCATTGAAGCGGAGCGAAACCAACACCGTTTCAAACGCGATAGTTCGCTTTCCACGTTCGTGAGGACGTGGCTCCATTGAAGCTCCGTCCGGGTTGAAAAGCTTTTGGCTGAATGGCTGGCTTTCCACGTTCGTGAGGACGTGGCTCCATTGAAGCGCCTTGCGCCGGACAGGGGACACCCTCCGCGTTGAGCTTTCCACGTTCGTGAGGACGTGGCTCCATTGAAGCCAGGCTTGCGCGGTCGTCGTCTGCCGCCGGATGCCGGGCTTTCCACGTTCGTGAGGACGTGGCTCCATTGAAGCGCGGAATCGAGCGACGAACTGGCAGCGATGATCCAAGCTTTCCACGTTCGTGAGGACGTGGCTCCATTGAAGCAGCCCTGCTTGCGGCTTCCACAATCGCGCAGTCGGCACTTTCCACGTTCGTGAGGACGTGGCTCCATTGAAGCTGGCGGGCAGGTCAAGGTCTATGCCGAATAAGTGAGGGCTTTCCACGTTCGTGAGGACGTGGCTCCATTGAAGCCCAAACGAATGCACGACGTAAAAGCCCCACTTCGTTGCTTTCCACGTTCGTGAGGACGTGGCTCCATTGAAGCGGTCAAAATCCGCGCAATCGTGGATTTTCCCCAGCGCCTTTCCACGTTCGTGAGGACGTGGCTCCATTGAAGCGGCCACTGTGGGCCGGGGATTTGAACGGAGTGCAACCTTTCCACGTTCGTGAGGACGTGGCTCCATTGAAGCGCTTCCGTCGAAAGATGGATCGTGAAATCCCACTGCCTTTCCACGTTCGTGAGGACGTGGCTCCATTGAAGCCCGCCCAACATTTCGGCGCCGTGTTTTTGCGCCAGACTTTCCACGTTCGTGAGGACGTGGCTCCATTGAAGCCACCGTTCGCATTTCCGCTTGTCAACCGCGCCGCCGCTTTCCACGTTCGTGAGGACGTGGCTCCATTGAAGCAATCGTCCTATTTTTCTGATTTTCGACCCGGAAACAACTTTCCACGTTCGTGAGGACGTGGCTCCATTGAAGCGAAGTGTCAGTGTCCAGGTTCCCGCCGCCGCTGCCCTTTCCACGTTCGTGAGGACGTGGCTCCATTGAAGCGGCGTCAATCAATTTCTTGCCGCCTGGTCGCTCTGTGCTTTCCACGTTCGTGAGGACGTGGCTCCATTGAAGCTCACTGTGGGCAGGAATTGAAGACGTGCGGGAGGATCTTTCCACGTTCGTGAGGACGTGGCTCCATTGAAGCGTGCGTCTGGCTCAGTCAGCAGCGCCTCAAGGTCGTTCTTTCCACGTTCGTGAGGACGTGGCTCCATTGAAGCTGTCAGGGCTGGGGCTGGCTCTGACCGTGACAATCGCACTTTCCACGTTCGTGAGGACGTGGCTCCATTGAAGCTTATGTCAATAGGTTCTTAGCTTAACTGAGAAGAGAACTTTCCACGTTCGTGAGGACGTGGCTCCATTGAAGCCCAGAACCGAGTGTTGTTCCAGCCGATACAGTTGGCTCTTTCCACGTTCGTGAGGACGTGGCTCCATTGAAGCTGACTGTGGGAGTCGGCGCGGGGATACTGGCTTTGGCGCTTTCCACGTTCGTGAGGACGTGGCTCCATTGAAGCTAGCGCCAAAAAACGCTCAAACGCGAAAACCTGCGTCTTTCCACGTTCGTGAGGACGTGGCTCCATTGAAGCGCGGGCGAGATTCTAGGAGGAATCATGATTAACAGTCTTTCCACGTTCGTGAGGACGTGGCTCCATTGAAGCTGCCGCTTGCCGCTTGTCCTGTCCGGCCTGCGTCATCCTTTCCACGTTCGTGAGGACGTGGCTCCATTGAAGCGTCGTCCACGCCGCCGATGAGATATTGCCGCTCATCGCTTTCCACGTTCGTGAGGACGTGGCTCCATTGAAGCGTCAATTTTGCGATGGCGACAGGGAGCGGCCACGTTCTCCTTTCCACGTTCGTGAGGACGTGGCTCCATTGAAGCACCTGCCGCATCAACGGCGCGAATGTGGCGCTGGGGGCCTTTCCACGTTCGTGAGGACGTGGCTCCATTGAAGCCGCGTGAATGATGTCAGCGTCATTCCTTTTTATCCTCTTTCCACGTTCGTGAGGACGTGGCTCCATTGAAGCTTGCTGGAAGAGGGCGACATCGTCTGTGTCAACCATTCTTTCCACGTTCGTGAGGACGTGGCTCCATTGAAGCAAGGACAAACTACAAGAGCAGGCAGAGGCTTTAGACTTTCCACGTTCGTGAGGACGTGGCTCCATTGAAGCTTTCAATTGGGCGAAGTCATTGTCGCCAAAGCCGAACCTTTCCACGTTCGTGAGGACGTGGCTCCATTGAAGCGGTGACGGCGGCGCGTTCGGCTTCCAATTGCAGGATTCTTTCCACGTTCGTGAGGACGTGGCTCCATTGAAGCGCAGTGCGCTTGGCGTCGGAATTGTCCAGTCATCCGCCTCTTTCCACGTTCGTGAGGACGTGGCTCCATTGAAGCTTTTGGCGGTAAATCGCGCGCTGCGGAATTGATCTGCTTTCCACGTTCGTGAGGACGTGGCTCCATTGAAGCTATGTATGCCGAACCGGATACTTCGAGACTGGACTGACCTTTCCACGTTCGTGAGGACGTGGCTCCATTGAAGCGCGAACAGGCAGAGCAAAACACTTCTCTGACCTGGTAGCTTTCCACGTTCGTGAGGACGTGGCTCCATTGAAGCGTTTGGGCGGCTCCGGCGATGCAATGGTTGGTTCGACTTTCCACGTTCGTGAGGACGTGGCTCCATTGAAGCCGACAGGGCGGTGCGTGATGCGCTGACCAAGCCGACTCTTTCCACGTTCGTGAGGACGTGGCTCCATTGAAGCGCGCATTCGGCGCGAAGTGCGACGGCACAACCAACCTTTCCACGTTCGTGAGGACGTGGCTCCATTGAAGCTTCGTAAAAGGCCACGCCCATTGCGGTATGCGTCGAACTTTCCACGTTCGTGAGGACGTGGCTCCATTGAAGCTGCCAACACGCGCCTGCGCGATCACCTTTCCACGTTCGTGAGGACGTGGCTCCATTGAAGCTTTCTCCAACCAGGCGCGACAGGCTCCGGTTGGCTCTTTCCACGTTCGTGAGGACGTGGCTCCATTGAAGCGCCTTCTTCGCTCGCACGTTCGCTGGCTTCATCCGCCCTTTCTACGTTCGTGAGGACGTGGCTCCATTGAAGCCAAGCACTGGTGAGTTCATGTATTCGCTCCGGTTTAACTTTCCACGTTCGTGAGGACGTGGCTCCATTGAAGCCCACGTCATCTGATTGCCTGTGCCGTCTGCCTTCCCTGCTTTCCACGTTCGTGAGGACGTGGCTCCATTGAAGCCGTCGCCTCTGCCTCCCGGGACTTACGCGCCATCACCTTTCCACGTTCGTGAGGACGTGGCTCCATTGAAGCTTCCGGCGCCGGTCCCGGTCAAAGCAAGCAACGGAACTTTCCACGTTCGTGAGGACGTGGCTCCATTGAAGCCTTCCTCGACCGTCAGAATCCGATTTCGCGGCGATCTTTCCACGTTCGTGAGGACGTGGCTCCATTGAAGCCTGGAAAGCATCATCGAAGCCAACGACGGCGCATATCTTTCCACGTTCGTGAGGACGTGGCTCCATTGAAGCGACGGGCGGCGGCACTGCAACGGCATCAGGCACGGGCCTTTCCACGTTCGTGAGGACGTGGCTCCATTGAAGCATTTCGGGATTTGGACGCATCATCAGACGCCGCAGAGGCTTTCCACGTTCGTGAGGACGTGGCTCCATTGAAGCGTAGGCCAGATACCTCTTTTATTCTGTACACACAAGCACTCCTTTCCACGTTCGTGAGGACGTGGCTCCATTGAAGCCTGGTGCCCGGAAAGGACTTCGGTCAGATACCCGGCACGCTTTCCACGTTCGTGAGGACGTGGCTCCATTGAAGCCCACAAAAAGGCGGGGCATTGGGTGTATGTGGCGCAGGCTTTCCACGTTCGTGAGGACGTGGCTCCATTGAAGCCGTGCGATGGTTCGCCCAATCGGAACGGCAGCGGCGGCTTTCCACGTTCGTGAGGACGTGGCTCCATTGAAGCGGTACTGCTCAGGCTGTTTTGGTGGTCAAGGCTGCCCTTTCCACGTTCGTGAGGACGTGGCTCCATTAAAGCACCGTCTGGCCGGTGGCAAACGCGGCGGGAGTGCTCCTTTCCACGTTCGTGAGGACGTGGCTCCATTGAAGCTCCAAAGCGAGGTTTTATGAACAAAGAACTGTCAATTCTTTCCACGTTCGTGAGGACGTGGCTCCATTGAAGCTAGATTCGACTTCGTGCGTTATCTTTTCGATTTGGTACTTTCCACGTTCGTGAGGACGTGGCTCCATTGAAGCGTCGAGTCCGTCTATCGCCCGTGGGCAATGGCGAACACTTTCCACGTTCGTGAGGACGTGGCTCCATTGAAGCCCGCTCAATCCTCGCGACGTTCCTGCAGGCGTCCCCTCTTTCCACGTTCGTGAGGACGTGGCTCCATTGAAGCTGCGGAGAGATTTCCACAGAAGGCGCGCGGCGACTGCTTTCCACGTTCGTGAGGACGTGGCTCCATTGAAGCGCTATCTGCTGGGCAAGTGTTCTGCAGGAGTCGTCCTTTCCACGTTCGTGAGGACGTGGCTCCATTGAAGCCGACCGTGAACCCGGCACTCGCGTTGGCGGCGTGTCTACTTTCCACGTTCGTGAGGACGTGGCTCCATTGAAGCAGTCGCTTTCATTGATTACCTCGCCTGAACCGCCCGCCTTTCCACGTTCGTGAGGACGTGGCTCCATTGAAGCCCGAACCATTGAGCCAGCCACTTCGTTAAATCCCAACTTTCCACGTTCGTGAGGACGTGGCTCCATTGAAGCCTCGTTACCGTGCGACACAGGCGTTTTCCCGCTCGACTTTCCACGTTCGTGAGGACGTGGCTCCATTGAAGCCACGTGACACAGAGTTGGCGGAAAAGAAGCGACCGTGCTTTCCACGTTCGTGAGGACGTGGCTCCATTGAAGCCGATCAGCAAGATGACGGTCCGGCGCAAATGCTCCGCTTTCCACGTTCGTGAGGACGTGGCTCCATTGAAGCGGTCTTCACCTTGAGCTTAGCCGGATCAAGCGGCCAAACTTTCCACGTTCGTGAGGACGTGGCTCCATTGAAGCTCAAGCGCGAATACCTGAATACTCCGACAGGGAACGCTTTCCACGTTCGTGAGGACGTGGCTCCATTGAAGCTTGACGGCAAGCGACCGAGCGGATAATCGGCTGTTTCTTTCCACGTTCGTGAGGACGTGGCTCCATTGAAGCCGGAGTAGGACGGCTGAAATCCCGTGCCGCCATTTCTTTCCACGTTCGTGAGGACGTGGCTCCATTGAAGCTGTCAGGTAATTACGCCGGACAATGGGTAATTACGCCCTTTCCACGTTCGTGAGGACGTGGCTCCATTGAAGCCCGCCACACGTGAACTGAGAGGCCGAAAAATGCGGCGCTTTCCACGTTCGTGAGGACGTGGCTCCATTGAAGCTGGCATCTGTTGAGCGATCAGCGGATGCCACTTTTTCTTTCCACGTTCGTGAGGACGTGGCTCCATTGAAGCTCTCTACTCGCTTCGACCTGCTTTCGGAGTGTGCCCTCTTTCCACGTTCGTGAGGACGTGGCTCCATTGAAGCCGCTCGCGTGTTACATGAGGCGGGAGAAGGGTATCGCTTTCCACGTTCGTGAGGACGTGGCTCCATTGAAGCCACTTTCGCGTCGTCTTGCCAGTATCCTTTCGTTTCGCTTTCCACGTTCGTGAGGACGTGGCTCCATTGAAGCATAGCCGCGATAAACTCTTCCGGCCATTCCAAGCGCCCTTTCCACGTTCGTGAGGACGTGGCTCCATTGAAGCGTAAGTTGAGTCTGCCACGCTCAACAGGTAGCAGACTCTTTCCACGTTCGTGAGGACGTGGCTCCATTGAAGCTTTTCTGACCCTCAACTCTCCGGCGACGTGCCAACCGTGCTTTCCACGTTCGTGAGGACGTGGCTCCATTGAAGCTCTGCAATTCATTTGAACCCCCAAAAACAAAAGGCCGCTTTCCACGTTCGTGAGGACGTGGCTCCATTGAAGCGTTTTGCTTTCATAAAAATGCCGCGCCGCTTGTGACGACCTTTCCACGTTCGTGAGGACGTGGCTCCATTGAAGCCTTGCGCCTGAAATTCTGCAGCTTCGGGCAGTTGCTCTTTCCACGTTCGTGAGGACGTGGCTCCATTGAAGCGGTGGCAGCCATTTACATCACGCCTGGCCGTCGGCCTTTCCACGTTCGTGAGGACGTGGCTCCATTGAAGCCGAAGCCTGCTATGAGCCGGATGACGCAGAATTGATCTTTCCACGTTCGTGAGGACGTGGCTCCATTGAAGCCATCATGCAAAACGCCGCAGACTTTTCAGTTTGCGGCGTTTTCAATCATAAGCTCATCGGCCATCTGACAACTTCTTTTTTATCTCTTCATTGCCTTTGACCCTTTGGTGACGCCCAATGGCGGAGCCGGTTTGAATTTTTTGGGCAATTCAGTCCCAGTGGCCGCAGTGTCGTATTTGGATTTGACTATGTCCTCTTTCAAAGCGGCCAGCGCGCTGAGCAATTCCCTTTTCTCACGCTCGCCAACTTTGAATTTGTCCAAGGTCTTCACCAAATCTTCCACCAGCGCGTTGAATTCGCCTCCAGTCACGCGCATGTGCCTGTGAGATTCCTTCATGCTCAAACCTTTGTATTCGCACGGGCCTCCGGTTGCGTAACAGACGAAGTCTTTCAAATTGGCGACCAGTCGAGTGGCATCGCTGCGCGCGAATTTTTTGCTGATGCGAATGTCGGCCAGCACATTTCCTACGAAATCATCCACCACTGCCGAGATTGCAGGCATCCCGCCAAGGCGATCATACAGCGAACCGGTTTTGGGCGGGGCTGGAGCTGGCGAAGCTGAAGTCGCAACAGCAGGCGCTCCCAATGGCGGAGCCGGTTTGAAATTCGCGGGCAACGCCGTGCCGGTCGCGGTGGATTCGCTTTCGACTATGTCTCCACGCAATCCGGCCAAAGCCGTTAGCAGTTCTTTCTTTTCCGCTTCCGGCACTTTGAATTTGTCCAGCGTCTTCACCAAATCTTCGACCAGCGCGTTGAATTCGCCCGCCGTCGTTCCCATGTTTTTGTGGGATTCTTTCATGCTCAGCCCCTTGTACTGGCACGGGCCGCCCGTAGCGAAGCAGACAAAATCTTTCAAATTGGCCAGCAAACGCGCCGGATCGCTTTGAGCGAATTTCTTGTTGATGCGCGGATCGGCCAGCACATTCGCGGCGAAATCTTCGACGACTGCCGAAATCGCTTCCTTGCCGCCTAACCGTTCGTACAGAGATTTCGATTGAGCCAATGCCGATCCAATCAGAGCCATCGCCAGACAAAGGCTCAGGACAATAACTTTCATGTGTTTCACGTATTTGTTCCTCCAGAAAAAATGAGCGCCGCCGGGATTTGGGTTCCCGGAGCAATGAAAATCGAAGCCGCAATAGATTTCAGCCTTTCAGCCTTATGCGGAATCAGAGACACGGCTTCGCGTGATCGCCTGGCAAGCGATACAACAGCAGAACATAAATTTGCCGGGGCCAATTGGGTCGGGGTCTTTCAGATTGGTGAGGTGGGGAAATCAGGAGGAGGTGGAAGCAACGCCGGGATACTACTACACCGAAACCGTTTGCGAAACGTGAAATCTTGGTTAGATGGCCGGCTCCAGGAAAAGCCAGCCATCACATTAAATTCTCCCACACTCTTTATACTGCTCGTAATGAGATGGGCACAGCCACAACCAGTGACCTTCTTTGGTAAGACCGGGACTGAGCCTTCCCCAAAGTTTACTCGGATCGCCGCGCACGCTATCAAGCATGGCGCGAAGCGCGCGGAGTTCCTGCCCGCTGGCGTAATGTGCGCCGTAAGAGTCGGCTAGCCTGCGACCAATCTTTGAGTTGGACGATTCTTCCAATAATTCTGGCGCCGATTTCGCCGCAGAGTCCGCCAGCTTCTGCATGCGCTCAACGTCTTTTTTGAACTGGTCGGCAAATTCCTTGTCGTCGGTAATCCACGGCATCGGAATTCCGGCAACGGCAGGCAGAACATATTTCATGGCTTTGGCCAGTTTCAGAAAGTACGGCCCCACAGCTTGTAAAAATTCCGAATCGGCATCGAACTGATAAAGCCCGGATTCGGGGTCGTGCGTTCCCCGTTTGTCGCCGACCGGATGCCAGTGACCGTCTGCCTGACAATACAACTGCAATTCCAGCCGCTCGCGCCAGAACGTTTCGCGGAACTTGTCTATCATCCGCGTCGAGCGAATCGGTTCCAGCAAGCCGATCAAATCGCGGTCTGCGTTGCCAAACCGAATCGAAAACACATTTGGACTGGCAGTGAGTTCAGAAGACTGTATCGCGTTGAACAGCTTGGTAAATTCGCGCTGAAAGTAAGCTCGTTCATCTTCAGCCAGAACCAGAGTCCGTTGTGTCGTTTCTTTGATTTCATCGGTCGTCCGCACCAGACGCTGAAGTTGTTCGGCAACCAAAGAAACCGGGCCGTGGCCGTAAAGCATTTTTTCGACCGGAGCTTGTTTGAACGGACGGTTTTTCAAGCAAGGCAATTCCGAAAGTCCCTGCTCGTGCGCTTCGATCAAATCTTTGTAAGGCCACATCATTTCGCAGCCAGGCTGACATTTGCACGGGATCAGGGGTTCGTAATTCATTCCCGGAAACCGGTCGAAGGTTTTCAGCAATCCGTCTTTTAACCGGCTGAACATATCAATCGGAAATGGGCCACGCACAGCCAGACTGACGGTTTCCAGCGTCGGCGAAGCTTTCAACAACGCCAGATGGCGCGGTTTGCCGGGCGGAGGTGGATCGGCGAACAAGGCTCCCAATCGCCAATGAATCATTGTCGAATACCGGTGTTGCTGGGCAATGAACCAGGTCGGAATGCCTGCGGGCGGTATACGATCCAGTTTCAGAGTCATGGAAATTTCCGGATCGTTCGGCATTGCATCCCAAAGCTCGTGATAGCCTTTGTGTTCGTCATGAGGCAACAATTCGACGACCAGGCTTTGAGCGCGAGTATCGGAATACCGCCGTGTGTCATCCTCTTTTACCTCGTAGGAAAGATCGAATTCGTCCATCAGCTTCAACAAATGGCGACGCAATTCCGGTTCGATGTGACTCCATAAAATATCCATTCGCTCGCGAGTCAGAATGGCCTGATTTGCCGCGACTTCTTTGCTGTCCAGCACCCGGCTGATAGTTTGAGTCACCCATTCCGGGTCGAGCATGATCCAATCTTTCAGGTCTCCCCTATCGCCGTAATACAGAATCTCGCCGAGTTCGTGCAAACGCCGCGCAAGAGTTTTTTGCTGGCGATTGTCTTTGACTCCATTCCTGGAAAAAATCCGCGCCATTTCGGTTTCCGTGATGTAAGGTTTTTTCTTTTTGGCTTTCGCTTTTCGTTGCAGAGCGTTTCCGGCGTTTCGCCACGGAACAGCCCATTTGACGCCCATCAAACTGATTTCGGCGGCGTGTTCGGCAATTGCCTGCAACAATTCGTCGCGGCCTTCGCCGGTTTTGTTGCTGATGCGGAACAATTTGCCGACCAGATTGCGCTTGTATTTTTCGCGCAGAGATTCAAACGGCAGATCGGGTTCGCGTTGATCCACATGCGTTGCCACCAACAGGATTTTGGCGTTTTTGGCGCGCGCGGTGACAGTGTCTAGCCAATACAGCACGCCGCCGTCTTTGTAATTTTGTCCGGCGTTCCAGACGATCAAATATAGCGCGCGGTCGGTCAAAAAATACTGGTGAGGCGCGTGGTAATGTTCCTGACCGCCAAAATCCCAGGTGTTCAATGTCATCGTCACGCCGGGTTCGGTCGGATGCGTCACTTCCAGTTTGCCGAGCAACATGCCGTGCGTTGAACTTTCGTCAGGCAGGAATGTATTTTCCCTGCCCAATCGTCTGAGCAATGAAGTTTTGCCGACACGCCCCTGACCTACCACAATCATTTTTGAGACCCACTCTGGCTTAGTTTCCTGAGTCAGATAATTCAGAATTGCCTCTAACCCCTGATCGGCAATTTCCTGCGGTGGATGGCCAAGCTGATTGTTTTCCAGATTGAGCACGGAGAGTTTGCCGAGCTTCAATTCAAAATCTTTCGGCAATTCCTTCAGCCGATTCCCGCTCAGATAAAGTTCCGTCAGGTTCTTGAGTTCAGCGATGACCGGCGGCAACTCGCTCAGTTGATTGGAACTGAGGTCGAGCGATTGCAGGTTCTTGAGTTCAGCGATGACCGGCGGCAACTCGCTCAGTTTGTTGCCTAACCATTCTTGCCACTTTCGAAAATAGCCACCAAATTTCAATTCCCGAAGATTGGCCAACCGGCCAATCCCATTGGGCACTTTTTCCAATTGATTGCCAACCGTTATCAGCCGCTGAAGGTTATGTAAATCCCAAAACGTCCTGAAAGGACGGTAGAAAATAGCCGGTGGTAAGCGAAGCGTAACCACCGGAACGACGTTCAGTTTGTTTTCAAGCCCTGAAAGGGCGACAGACCAATTGTTCTCTAGCGCCCTTTCAGGGCTTGGGGTTTTTGGGGGCTTTTTTCCGGTGGTTTCGCAAAGCCTCACCACCGGCTACTTTCTATTGCGCCTTCAGCGCAAAAAGCTTTGCTACGAACAATCACAGTTATGTGCCTTTGGTGCAACAAATCGCTTGCTCGTTGAAGTTCTATTCCTTAAGATCGCGGCCATAATGAAAGACGATAAAAAATTAGTCGCGGAATTTCTGACCTTGCTGCGCGTGGAAAAAGGTTTGTCGGAAAACACTCTGCTGGCCTATCGCAACGATTTGCAGAAATTGTTGAAGTACACAGCCGACAACCACAAAAGCCTGTTCAGTCTGGATCGCAGCGATCTGGTTGATTTGATGGCGGTTTTGAAAGAATCGGGAGCGAATTTCAGCAGCATTTCTCGCATGGTGTCGGCTATTCGCGGCTTTTATAAATTCGCCTTGACCGAAGGTTTGACCAAAAACGATCCGACGGCGCATCTGGAATCCAGCAAACCCTGGCAAACGTTGCCGCACTTTTTGACGCCTGAAGAAATCGAAGTCTTGCTGGCTCAGCCCAAGCTCGATTCCGATTACGGATTGCGCGACCGTGCAATGCTCGAAACGCTGTACGCCTCCGGTTTGCGCGTGTCGGAACTGGTGCATTTGAAGATGTCGGACATTGATCTGGATTCCGGCGTGCTGACCTGTTTTGGCAAAGGCAGCAAACAACGCAAAGTTCCGCTCGGTCGTTCGGCCATCGCTTTTCTGAAACGCTATTTCCCTGCTAGACTGCGCCTTCTCAACGGCAAACTGTCTGATCTGCTGTTCATCGAAGCTGATGGACGGCTGATCACACGGCAAAAGTTCTGGAAGCTGATAAAACAGTACGGCGAAGCGGCCAACATCAAATACATAACGCCGCATTTGCTACGCCATAGCTTTGCGACGGTTTTGCTGGCGAACGGAGCGGATTTGCGGTCGGTGCAATTGATGCTGGGACATAGCGATATTTCGACGACTCAGATTTATACCCACGTCACCAACGATCAACTCAAAACCGCCTACAAACAATTTCATCCACGATCATAACGTCGCTCTTCATTGCACCGCAGAGGCACAGAGCACGCAAAGGAAGCACAGAGTTTTGCTCTGCGAAAACTCTGTGCTTCCTTTGCGTGCTCTGCGGTGAAAAAAGAATGACTTGAATAACCTGAGTTCCGAACAACGACTCTATAACAAATCCAAAATGAATCTCGGAGAACTAGCGAATCGGCTCAACTGTAAAGCTGTCGGCGATTCTGAACTCGAAATCACTGGACTGGCTCCCATTGAACTTGCCGAATCCAGCCATCTAACTTTCCTGAGCAACAAGAAATACAAAAAACATCTGGCTTCGACGGCGGCGGCGGCGATCATATTGAATGAAGCTGCGGATTTGCCTGAAGGAAAATCCGGCATCATTTCCTCCAATCCGTACCTGACCTTTGCCGAAGCCATGTGGATTTTCTATCCGCCACTGGACTATCCCAAAGGCATTCATGCGACGGCAGTTGTGGCTTCGACGGCAGTGATCGGCGAAAACGTTTCAATCGGGGCTTTCACGGTCATAGGCAACGGAGCCCAACTCGGCGACAACGTGACGATTGCCGATCATTGCTCGATTTATCCGCAGGCAGAAATCGGCGACGGCAGTTTGATTCATTCGCATTGCGTCGTCAGGGAATTTTGCCGACTTGGACGCAACGTCATTCTGCAAAACAACGTAACCATCGGCGCGGATGGCTTCGGTTTTGCCAAAAGCAACGAAGGCGGTTGGTTCAAGATTCCTCAAGCCGGAATAGTCTTGATCGAAGACGAAGTGGAAATCGGCGCCGGTTCGACAATTGACCGGGCGACAATCGGCGCGACAGTCATCGGCAAAGGAACAAAGCTGGACAATCTGGTGCAAATCGGTCACGGATCGAACGTTGGCGAAAACACTTTGCTGTGCGCTCAGGTAGGTTTGGCCGGCAGCACCAAAGTCGGCAACGAAGTCATTTTGAGCGGACAGGTCGGCGCTGCCGGGCATTTGGAAATAGGCGACCGCGTCATTGCCACGGCGCAAACGGGAATCCCAAATTCGGTCGAAGCTGGAAAAATCGTCTCCGGTTATCCGGCGATTGATAACCGCGACTGGCTGAAATCATCTGCCGTGTTTGCTCGATTGCCGGAACTGCAAAAAGAAATCCGGGCGCTGAAAGAAGAAATTCAAAGCTTGAAAGCATTACTCGAAAAGGAACCAAACAGATAATGGCCGTAAAAATCGAAAACAAGTCCAACATCAAACTCCCGTCAAAAACAGAAGCGACGATCAACAGCGTTCTTGATTGCGTGCCGCGTGAACACCTGCGCGGATTGAACCGCGTGGTTCTGGTAGACCGAATCATCCCGGATTCCCGAATCCAGTTGCCAAACGCGACAGAACTCCCAGGCCTTTACCATCCGCGGCAGGGAACTTCGCAGCCATTTTTTGAAATCGCGCTGAATTCCCTGCTCATGCCGACCGAAGGATTTTTCAAACGCATCGCCGCGCGTATGAACTTCAAAGCAAGCCTGGCTTATCTGACCTTGTCGCTTCAGGCGCAGCATTATCACTTCACGCTTTCGCACGGACTGAAGAAGCACCAATACGAAGGCGCGATTCGGTCTTACGTGGAAAAGCATCTGGAAAACTGGCGGGAAACTCAGGGAGGGTGGCGCGTCAAACTGTTCAAGCCGCTGCGCCCATTCCTGGAAAAATGGTCGAAGAAGCTGAAAAAACGCTACGAACAGGAACAGAAGAAAAAATGATGGCAAGGCGAGATGGGCGATTGAAAGATCGCCCATCTTTTTTTTTTATTGACCGATTTTGCTCAATTCTTCGAGCGTGGTTCTGACCGCATGAACCAATTCTTCGTGTTCGACCGAAGAACGTTTGAACTTGACCTCAATCGTGAAATCCTTGGCCGGCGATTGAAACCGATAAACAAAGGGTTGAGCGCGAGCCTGTTTGTTTTTCCGTGCTTGCCGAGCTTCGTCGCGGTTGAGGCCTTGTGCGGCGACTCGCTGAACAAAACTGACCATGGAATCTTCATCGGTTTGGCGAGCGACCTGAAGCAGCAAGGATTTTGAGTTGATGTTGGCGGCTCGGCATTTGTCGCGGACGCTGGTTGGAATCGCTGCAATCGTCAGCGATTCGGTCACTGTCGAACGGGACTTGCCAATTTTCTGCGCGACTTCTTCGTGCGTGTAGCCGAAGCGTTCAATCAAAGCCAGAAAACCTTCGGCTTCTTCATACGCGGTCAGGTCTTTGCGTTGCAGATTTTCGATCAGGGCGATTTCCGCCACATTGCGATCATCCACATTCATTTCAATGCAGGGGACTTCGCGCAACCCGGCTTCGAGTCCGGCGCGATAGCGTCGTTCGCCGGAAATAATCATGTACCTGCCGCCGACATCCGCCGGGCGAACCAGCAATGGTTCCAGAATTCCCTTTTCCTTGATCGAAGCAATCAAGTCTTCCAGTTCCCCCATATCAATCCGCGGCTGTTGCGGATTCGGCTCCAGTTTTTCGATCGCGATCATTTTACCAATCGGAGCACCACGCAAAGAAGCCAACTCCTCCACGTAATGGCGGTCATGTCTCATTTTCAATGTTGATGGCAATCCTCGTTTAATTGGCACGTCGTATCACCTCGTCACACAAGCTGGCATATTCGATGGCGCCGCTGGAAGCAGGCGCAAAAGTAAAAATGGATTCGCGGTAGGCTGGGCTTTCTTCCAACCTGACGGACTTGGATATGGTCGTCTCGAAAACCTTATCACCAAAAACTTGACATATTTGATCGTAAATATCACGAGACAAAGTCGTTCTACGATCGTGAAGCGTCACAACCACACCTAAAACCTCAAGTTGAGGATTAGGTCTGGCTTTGATTCGTTCGATGGTTTCCAGCAAATCATCAGTTCCTTCCAGAGCAAAGTAAGACGATTGAATAGGGATAATCAGATGAGTCGAAGCCACTAAAGCGTTTACGGTTATCAGCCCCAAGGTCGGCGGCGTGTCCAAAATGACGACATCGTAATTGTTGGCAATGGGATCAATTTTATCCTTCAACCGAAATGGAGCATCGAGTTCGCCAACCAACCTGGCTTCGAGCTTGGCAAGATTGATTCTGGAGGGAAGTATGTCTAGGTTTTCGACCTTCGTCTTTTTCACGATGTCGCCGAAACTAACGTCCGGATCACTCAATAGGTCATACACAGACATAGTGATTTCATCAGCGCTCAGAAATGAAATGGTGCTGTTGGCCTGGGGATCAAGGTCGGCAAGCAAGACTCTCTTTCCCTGCTTGGCCAAAGCCGCAGCAAGGTTGATGGCCGTAGTAGTCTTCCCGACGCCTCCTTTTTGATTGGTAATGGCGATTTTGATCCCTTTCAAACTTCCCCCTTGTGACGACAAAAAAAGCTATCTGGCATATTTTTCTACATCTTGAAGTCGCTGACATCATCTATTTCTTCAGGCCATTCGACTTCTTCGTCAAAATCAAATTCGTCTTCGTCAGCAACCTGGCTGATTCCGTCAACGCGCGAAGATTCCAGCACGGATTCTTTAACAAAGATCGGACAATCCACACGAAGCGCCAAAGCAATCGCGTCGCTGGGGCGGGAATCAATCAGTATGGTTTCACCATTGGCCACGATTTCAATTACCGCAAAAAAAGTGCTGTCACGAAGATCAGTGACGACCACACGGCTGACTTCTCCGCCCATTTGTCGAATGACATTTCGCAGCAAGTCGTGCGTCATAGGCCGTTGCGAAGCCATTTTTTCGATTTCGGAAGCGATGGAGTTCGCCTCATAAGGCCCAACCCAGATCGGCAGCATGGAGTCGCTCGACACATCTTTCAACAGCACCACCGGCGAATTTGTAGTCGGGTCAATCAACAATCCTCGAATTTTGACTTCTTTCTCCATTTCAACCTCTCTGGCTTAAACCAAGTGACCGTAAAGGCTGTGATTTTTCGCCTGAGTCACTTTCACATTAACAAGGCTTCCGATCAGATGTTTTGGAGCCGGGAAATTAACGACTTTGTTGCACCGTGTATGGCCAAAGCAATCTTCTGACGAACGCGCGCTTTCTCCTTCAACCAATACTTCAACTGTTCGGTTGACATAACGGCCATATCGTTGCGCCTGAATTCTCATCTGTAATTCCTGCAATTTCAGGAATCGTTCGGTTTTGACTTCTTCGGGAATCGAATCCGTATATGCTGCCGCCGGAGTATTCGGACGCGGCGAATACTTGAAAATGTACAAACCGTCGTATTCAGTCTCCGCCGCGAGGCTTAAAGTCTCATTGAAGTCTTCTTCGGTTTCACCCGGAAAACCAACAATCATATCGCCAGTGATGGCCATGTCTTTTTTGGCATTTTTGATGGCTGCAATTTTGTTCAGGTATTCTTCCCGCGTGTAACCGCGTCTCATCGCTCGCAGAACACGATTGCTGCCAGATTGCGCTGGAAGATGAATCCACTCGCAAAGGTTTTCATGTTCATCAATTACTTTAACTATTTGTTCGTCGAAATCTCTGGGATAGGAAGTAGTGAATTTGATGCGCGGCAGCCCGCTTTCTTTTGCCACTTTTTCCAATAATTTAGCAAAGGTAACTTCATCTGAAACATTCACTTCTTCGCTAATAGAATTGCCATGATAACGTCCACTAAGCCCATAACTATTCACGTTTTGCCCAAGCAGATGCACTTCCTTGAAGCCGTGTTCAGCCAGGCTTTTTGCTTCTGCAACGATTTTGCCTGCTGGACGACTTCGCTCCCTGCCGCGTGTGAATGGAACGATGCAAAACGAGCAAAACTTGTTACAGCCTTCTGTTATGGTGATAAATGCGACGTGTTCGGTCTTGCGAACATCGGCATCAAGCTCAAAAAATTCTGCATTCTTCGTCAACCGAATATCAATTGCCCGGCTGAATCCATCTTCAATCTGCGAAACCAGTTCCGGGAGTTTTCCTATGGCCTGAGTTCCTAAAACAAGCCGTATGTCCTTGTTACGCTCGAACATGCGGTCGGCTTCAGCCTGAGCCACACACCCCATCACTCCAAAAATCGGCAACTCGGTTGAAGAAGTTTTCTCTACCAAATACTGCCGCTTTAATTCGCCTATCCGCGAATATACTTTCCGAGCCGCCTTTTCTCTGACCATACAGGTATTCAGCAAAATCAGATCAGCTTCGGTTGGAATTGAAGTCAATTCATACCCGGCGCCAGCCAGCGCAAACGACGCTTTTTCGCTGTCATGCACATTCATCTGGCAGCCGTGGGTTTCTAAATAAAGCTTCTTGGTCATATTTCGTAGTTATTGCATCTGCAAAAGCTCGCGCGCGTGTTTTCGCGCGGCAAGCGTGGCCGTAGAACCGCCAATCATTCGCACCAGTTCATCAATTCGCCCATCTTCATCCAGCGTCGTCAATCTGGTCACTGTTCGGTTGCCTGAAACTTCTTTCGACACAAGCAGATGCGTGTCAGCGTAGCGAGCGATTTGCGATTGATGAGTAATACACAGCACCTGATTGGTTTTGGCCAGCTTTTTCAGTCGCTGACCTACGGCTTCGGCGACTCTTCCGCCAATGCCGGAGTCAATTTCGTCAAAAATCAAAGTTCGAGGGAAAAGCGTAGGAGCCGTGACAGTTTTCAAAACCAACATCAACCTGGATAATTCGCCGCCGGAAGCAACCGCTTTTAACGGTTTCAACTCTTCGCCTTTGTTGGCGGTGAAAAAAAACTCGACCGTTTCTTTGCCCAGCCTGCCAAGATCGCCCAGTGTCTGTCCTAATAACTCGGAAAGCTTGGCGCTGACCTGACTTCCATTTTGACTGGAAAACCGCACTGAAAACTGCGCCGCGCCCAACGCCACAGCCGACAATTCCTTGCCCACAGCTTTTTCCAGTTTTGTGGCCGCTTGACGGCGTAACTCACTGATTTCATTAGCGACTTTCTGGTATCGTTCAACCGATTTGGCCAACTCACTTTCCAGCTTTTTTCCTGTTTCCTCACTATGCAGTAGCGAGCTTTTTTGTTCAAGCAGTTTGTCGCGCACAGCAATAATTTCCGAGATCGAAGCCCCGTATTTTCTTTTCAAGCGGCGAATCTCTTCTAATCGGTCTTCTATGAACTGCAACCGTTCGGGCGAATGCTGTATGTTTTGGGAATAATCGCTGATGAAAAACGAAATATCGTCGAGGATGTATTTGACGTTGGCAAGCTGGTCAAGCTGCGGCTGAAAAGCAGGATCAAGCACGGCCAAATCGCTCAACCTACGCTGCACAGCAGAAAGTCTTGTCAATGCGGAATTCTCAGCTTCGTAAACGTGTTGATAAATTTCATCGCACAAAGTGGTCAATTTCTCTGCATTCGCCAGTTTGAGTCGCTCCGTTTCCAACTCAGTATCTTCTGACTCGATCAGGTTGGCCTGTTCAATTTCGCCAAGCTGAAATTCAATCATATCCAGGGCTTTCAGCCGCTCAGATTCGCTTTGCCGGTTTATTTCCAATTCTTTCAGCAACCTGGAAAGCTCGTCATAAGCCTGAGCCACACTGGCGCGCAATGAACTGGCTCCGGCAAAAGCATCCAGCACATTCAGGTGCGTGTCTGTGGAAAGCAGGCTTTGCTGTTCGCCCTGACCATGAATATCCACCACATGCGGTTGAATCGCTTTCAACAAACTCAGCGTTACCACCTGATTGTTGACGAAAACGCGACCACGTCCATTGGCAGTGATTTCTCGTCGGATAATCAAATCTTCTTCTGAAGTTTCAATACCTGATTCCGCCAACAAAGTCATCAGAGGAGTGTTTCCCTGAAATTCATAAACCCCTTCGACAAAGGCTTTGGTTTCGCCTGTGCGTATCATCTCAGACGTTCCGCGCTCTCCAAGCAGAAGCCCTAAAGCGTCAATGATGATGGATTTTCCAGAACCTGTTTCGCCACTCAAAATATTCAAGCCTGGCTGAAACTCTATCTGTAAACTGTCTATCAGGGCGAAATTTGTAATGTTGAGGAATCGAAGCATAGATTCGACTTAGAAATGCGTTTACGCAATCAATGGGAAGGATTATACTTCCCGCGTTTTGAATGTATTACAGCCTGACTAAAGAGATTATTGCCGTCTCGATTTACAAGTTTATCAGCAAGAAGCGCGAGTCAGCAATCCAATCTACAAACTTAAAACCAATCACAGGAGAGAAAAAAATGGCTTCGTTCAATAAAATCGTTATCGTGGGTTATCTAGGCAGAGACCCAGAGATCAGATACCTCCCCGACGGAACCGCGGTTTGCAATTTTTCCGTGGCTACCACAGAAAAAAAGAAGGATCGCTCTGGAGAATCCCAGGACATTACTACCTGGTTCAGAATCAATGTGTGGGGCAAGCAGGCGGAATTGGCCAATCAGTATCTGTCAAAAGGAAAGCAAGTTTACATTGAAGGCAGATTATCTCAGCAGGAATACACTGACCGGGATGGCAATCGCAGAACGACTCTTGACGTTCGCGCGACTGATTTTCAGTTTTTAGGCTCACGAGGAGACGACTCTTCGTTCTCAGGCTCACCAGCGTCATCAGGGGCAAGGCCAGCGCAGGAACCTTCGTCGGGAGTGAGCGATGATGGGGAAATCCCTTTCTAAATAAATAAGTTAGGGGAAATGTCGGCGCGCCGACATTTCCCCTAACTTGCTCTCCGACATAGAGTTTTTGACTATTCTTCAATCGCTCCCATCAGGCGAAACTTCTGATAACGCCTTTCCAAACGATCATCAAATGACAATTCGGTAACCTGTTTGAGCACAGTTTCCAGATGATCTCCCAGAATCTGCGCAGCAGCGTCCCAATCTTCATGAGCGCCACCTTCAGGCTCAGGAATTACAAAATCAATCAGTTCGGCTTCTCGCAGATTTTTCGCCGTCATTTTCATGCTTTCCGCTGCCTGCGGAGCCAGCTTCGCATCCTTCCATAAAATCGCGGCGCAGCCTTCGGGAGTTATCACAGAATAAACTGCATTTTCCATCATACTGACCACATCGCCGACGCCTATGGCCAGCGCTCCGCCGGAGCCGCCTTCGCCAGTGACAGTGACAATGATTGGAACTTTGAGCCGCGCCATTTCTCTCAGATTGAAAGCAATCGCTTCGGCTTGTCCTCTTTCTTCTGCATCAATTCCGGGGTAAGCGCCCGGCGTATCAATCAGAGTAAAAATTGGCCGATTGAATTTTTCAGCAATCTGCATCACCCGTATAGCTTTGCGATAACCGTCCGGTTTCGGCATTCCGAAATTTCGCGTCTGCCGCTCTTTCAGGTCTCTGCCTTTTTGGTGAGCCACAATGGCTACAGGCTGGCCGCGAAAATTGGCCAACCCGGCAACTATCGCCGGATCGTCGCCATATTTTCGGTCGCCGTGAATTTCGACGAAATCAGTAAACAAACGTTCAATGAAATCCAGCGCGTAAGGCCGTTTGTCATGACGGGCCAGTTTCACGCGATCAATCGCTTCTGTTGTTTGCAGTTGAACTTGAGTCATAATTTATTGTATTTCCTTGTCTTTATGCGCTTTTACAATTCAGCCGGAAGTTCGTTCATCATCAATTCCACTTTCCAGCCAGGGACAATTTTTTCAATTTCTTCGATCAGGGAATTGGTTGCGGCAATTCTGAAAAAATGATTCGGACGAAGCCTGGCTACGAATCCGTTTTCAAGGGCGATGTCGAAAAATATCTGCGCGGTGCCAGAGTTCGCCCCCACCAAGTCATTCAACTTTTGCAAGCTGCCGGGATCGGTCGAAGCCTCGTTCATTTTGATCACCAGGCCTCGCGCCGCTTGAGCCTTCGCGCTTTCCAATCGAATAATTTCCTGGACGATAATCGAAGCATCCGATTCGTCGCTGAGTTCCAATTTCCCTTTCACCAACAACGCCTCGTCATTTTGAATCAGCGATTTGTATTTATTGAACTGTTCCGGCCAACAAACAATTTTGACCGATCCGAATTGATCTTCCAACCTGAACAGAGCAAAACGGTCTCCTTTTTTGGTTGTTTTGACCGCCGTATCCAGAACAATCCCGCCCATCGAAACGATTTCTCCATGTTGGAACTCTGCGATATTGCCACTGTCAGCCTTCGCCATTGAGCGAATCGAATCTGCGTAATCTTCCAACGGATGTCCGCTAGCATAAAAACCCAGGGCTTCTTTTTCGAGAGCCAGCAATTCCTTTCGAGTCCAAGGTTTTACATTTGGCAATGGCGGCTCATTATTCGACTCTTCACCGACAGGCATCAAGCTGGCGAACAAATCTGTCTGGCCGGACAATTTATCGCGTTGCGCTTTTGCGCCTGATTCAATGGCTTTGTCCACCATCGCCAACAATGCCGCGCGGTTTGTTGAATAAAAATCGAAAGCCCCGGATTTAACCAAAGATTCCATCACACGCTTGTTGACGGCTCGCTGGTCAACGCGCTCTGCAAAATCGAAAAGCGACTTGAAATTTCCGCCTTCTTTACGCGCAGCGATTATCAACTGCACCGCAGTCGAACCCAATCCCTTGATCGCCGCCAAACCGAAGCGAATCGCTTTGCCAACCGGCGTAAATCCTTCATTGCTGGAATTCACATCCGGCGCCAGCAGGCTGATTCCAAAAGTCTTCATCTCAGCAATGTAACGACTGAGCTTGTCGGCGTTGGAAAGTTCGTTTGATAAAACCGCTGCGTAAAAATGAGTCGGATAATGTGCTTTAAGGTATGCAGTCTGGTAAGCCAGATACGCGTAGGCAAAAGAGTGCGATCGATTGAATCCATAATCGGCAAATTGAGCCATCAACGAAAAGATTTTAGCAGCCTTATCTTCAGGAATGCCGCGCTCGACTGCTCCTTTGATGAACTTCTCTTCGTGGAGCGCCATTTCTTCCTTTTTCTTTTTGCCCATCGCGCGGCGCATCAAGTCGGCTTCGCCCAGCGAATAACCAGCGAGCTGTTGCGCCAACTGCATGATCTGCTCCTGGTACACCAAAATACCGTATGTGTTTTCCAGAATTTCCTTCATCTGCGGGACGATGTAAATCACTTTTCGGCGACCGTGGCGACGTTCTATGTAATCATCCACCATTCCTCCATCGAGCGGGCCAGGGCGATAAAGGGCGTTGAGCGCTGACAAGTCTTCCAAACTTTCAGGTTTCAACTTACGACAGATTTCCACCATCCCGGAGCTTTCAAACTGGAAAACGGCATTGAGCAATCCATCGGCAAATAGTTTCAGCGCAGCTTCATCGGTCAAGGAAATGTTGGCCAGGTCTGGACGTTCGCCAATATCTTGTTCGATTGTTCTCAGACAATCTTCGATGATGGTCAAAGTAGTCAGCGCCAGAAAGTCCATCTTCAACATTCCAGTTTTTTCCAGGTCTGACATGACGAACTGGGTGATCAATTCATCGTTTTGACCGGTGCAGACTGGAATCAATTCGTGAAGCGGTTTTGGCGAAATGACGACTCCGGCGGCATGAACGGAAGAATGTCGTGCGTTGCCTTCCAGCTTCCTGGCAACATCAATCAACTCGGCGATGCGTTCGTCTGTTTGAATGGCCTTTTTCAGATCGGGATTCTGTTCGATTGCCGCTTCAATTGACACGTTGCGGCCTCTAACCGGCGGCGGAATCATCTTGGCGACTTTTTCGACTTCGGCGTAACTGATGACGTCCGTACCCATTGCTCGGCCAACGTCTTTAATGACAGCCTTCGAAGCCATCGTTCCGAAGGTGATGATCTGACAAACATTCTGCCGTCCGTATAAATCGCTGACGTAGTTGATGACTTCAGCGCGGCCACGAACGCAGAAGTCAACGTCAATGTCTGGCATAGTTACGCGCTCCGGGTTCAAAAATCGCTCGAAGAGCAGTTCATACTGAATCGGATCAACATCAGTGATTTCCAGACAGTAGGCGACCAAGCTTCCAGCCGCCGACCCTCGTCCGGGGCCGACAGGAATTCCCTTTCGTTTGGCGTAACGAATGAAGTCCCAAACAATCAGAAAATACCCCGAATAACCCATACGTTTGATGGTGGCGATTTCGTGCGCCAGGCGATCTTTATATTTTTCCATCGGATGGCGCAGATCGCCCGAAGCCTGAAGCGGCCCCCATATCCCTTTCAGTCGCTCTTCGAATCCATCCCAAGTCACCTTTTCAAAATAGCTGTCAATCGTGTGGCCTTCAGGAACTGGATAAACAGGAACCTGATCAATTGTCTTCGGAAATGTCAGATCGCATTTTTCGGCAATTTCCAAAGTTCTAAGCAACAGGTCAGGCTCTTCGCCAAAAACCTGCCACATCTCTTCAGCGCTTTTCACGTAAAACCCCGGTGCGCCGTAAGTGAGAAACTTCGGATCGTAGGATTTGCCGCGACCTATGCAGAGCAGCATCTCATGAGCTTTCACATCATCCGGCATCAGATAATGAGAATCGTTGGTGGCAACTATCGGCACGCCAGTCTTTTGGGAAAGCTCCATCATTGGCTTGCGAACCCGCCGCTGAGCATCAAGTCCGTGCTCCTGAATTTCCAGGTAATAATTCCCTTTTCCGAAGATGTCCTGAAATTCCAACGCCTCCTGTGCGGCTTCATCAAATTTGTCTCGCAGCAGCAAGTATGGCGGAACTCCGCTGATACAGGCCGAAAGACCGATCAGTCCTTCGCTGTGCTGAGCCAGCAACTCCTTATCAATGCGCGGCTTTCGCCAGAAACCTTCTGTGTATGAATAAGAAGAGAGTTTGACCAGATTGTGGTATCCGGCCAGGTCTTTGGCTAAAAGAACAATATGATTGGTGGCTTTGTCGCCCGGCTGAAGATTTCCAGCCCCTTTTTCATGGCGACTGCCGCGAGCGATGTATGCTTCGATGCCAATAATCGGCTTTACACCTTCGGCTTTCAGCTTGTTGTAAAACGCCAAAGAACCGTAAAGATTGCCGTGGTCTGTAATTGCCGCTGCTGGCATATTCAATTCAGCAAGCCGCTTGGCCAGCGGGCCAATCTTGATCGCTCCATCCAGAAGACTGTAATCCGTGTGCAAATGTAAATGTACAAACTTCTTGTCCATATTTGTTTTAAGTGAAGGTGCTGCCAATTAATCCACCGCTTAAACTTGCTTATTCTCGCCTTAATCAGTGTTAAGCTTTTGAATTTTCAGTGCTTAAACAGTCATCCAACCGAATGCTTACCAAAGATAACGAAATTGCTTATGCTTAAGAAGTGCGGGTAATCCACTGCTTATTCCCATTCAATCGTGCTTGGTGGTTTGGAGCTGATGTCGTAAACGACTCGATTGATTCCACGAACCTCGCTGACAATGCGGCGGCTGATATTTTCCAGAACATCATAAGGCAATTTAGCCCAATCGGCAGTCATTCCATCAGAACTTTCAACGGCGCGAATGGCAACGGCGTTTTCGTAAGTTCTGTAATCTCCCATAACCCCAACAGTTTGAACAGGAAGAAGAACGGCAAAGGCCTGCCAAAGCTTTTCATACAGCCCTGCCCGTTTAACCTCTTCCATCACCACGTTATCAGCCTCTTGGAGTAGGCGAACGCGATTTTCGTCCACTGGTCCCAGGATTCTGACAGCCAATCCCGGACCAGGAAATGGCTGGCGATTGATAAGCATTTCCGGCAAACCCAATTCTCTGCCTACAGCGCGAACCTCATCCTTGAAAAGCTCGCGTAAAGGTTCAACTAGCTTAAGCTTCATCTTTTCCGGCAATCCGCCAACGTTATGGTGACTCTTAATCACAGCCGAAGGGCCTTTCACCGAAACCGATTCGATCACGTCAGGGTAAAGCGTTCCTTGAACCAGAAAGTCCACCTGGCCGAGTTTTGTGGCTTCCTCTTGAAATACTTCTATGAATTCGTAACCGATGATTTTCCTTTTTCGCTCAGGATCGGCTACATCTTTTAACGCCGTCAAAAAACGTTCGCCCGCGCCAACGCCACACACTTTCAGTTCGCCGTAATTGCGAAATGCTTCCAGAACCTTTTCAAATTCATTTTTACGCAACAATCCGTTGTCCACGAAAATGCAGGTCAGCCGGTCGCCGATTGCTCGCGCAACCAGTGCCGCTGCGACTGAAGAATCCACTCCACCCGAAAGTCCGCAAATGACATTCCCATCGCCGACCTGTTCGCGTATGCGTTCGATGGCCGATTGCGCAAACGAAGCAGGAGTCCAATCGGCCTGACAACCGCAAATCGTTCGCACGAAATTTTGCAGCGCCTGTTTGCCGTTCGGCGTGTGAGCCACTTCGGGATGAAACTGCAATCCATAAAGCCGACGCGAATTGTCTTCAATTGCTCCAAGCGCATTGTCGGTTTGAGCTATGACTTCAAAACCGGCAGGTGGCAATGTGACGTGATCGCCGTGACTCATCCAGGCTTGAAATTCCGCTGGCAGACCGGCCAGAAGCCTGTTTTCGCGCAATTGCCTGACCTGCGCCGCGCCGTATTCTCGGCGGGAAGAAGATTCCACGCTGCCGCCCAGAAAATAGCTGAGCAACTGCACGCCATAACAGATGCCCAGCACCGGCACGCCCAGATTCAAAATGTCTGGCGAACAATGTGGCGCGCCGTCCTCATAAACCGAACTTGGGCCGCCCGAAAGCACTATGCCTTTTGGGTTCAGTCTCTGAAGATTTTCGATGGATATATTGAAAGGATGAATTTCGCAGTAAACGCCGACTTCACGAATTCGGCGAGCAATTAATTGGGTGTATTGCGAACCGAAATCCAGAATGATGACGGTTTCGAAGCCTTTGGACACAGCAATCGCTCCTCAATTGAAATTAGTTTTTTTGCTCGGCGGGCACAGGCTCGGACGATTCATCAGATTGACGACGAAACGGGCGGCTCAGCAAATTCCACAGCTTTATAACTGGCCCGTGCGAGACATAAACCGTCGCCAGAATCAGCAGCACCCATTGCGAATAAAACCACATACCTGCAACCAGCAACGACAACAGCGGCAAAGTGATAAAAGGTTTATTGCTTGTCGGACCTATGTTTTTGAAGCTGGTATATCGAAAAGTGCTGACCATCAAAACAGCCAATGTAGCCATGCCTAAAATCAACGCCCAGCTATACAAACGCAATTGATCGTGGCCGAGCGTCGGCAATGGGTGAGGCGCAAAGTGAATGACTGCCGCAAGCATTGTGGCTGCCGCCGGAATGGGCAATCCAACGAAATACTTCTTATCGAGTTTTGGAGATTTGCCTGTATCAGAAAACCGCGGCGCTCTGGCCATGACATTGAATCGGGCAAGTCGCAAGGCTCCGCAAATCAAAAAGAAAAATGAAACGCCCCAGGCGATGCGTTCCAGGCCGCTAGTAGAACCATAGCCCCAGGTGTAGGCCATAAATGCCGGAGCAATTCCGAAAGTCAGCACATCTGCGATGCTGTCCAGTTCGACGCCGAAATCGCTGGTAGCTTTGGTCATTCGCGCTATTCTGCCGTCCAGACCGTCCAGCAAAAACGCTATGCCGATGGCGCGCGCGGCGCTGTCGAACAGTTGCGTCGCTTTGGCCGTCCCGTTCGGCTGATTCATTAATTGAAACGCCAGCGCCGAATTGACGACTGCATAAAACCCGCACAAGATATTGCCAATCGTGAAGGCGCTCGGGATGATGTAAATGCCTTTTTTGATGCCGCGCCGCGGCGGATTTGCTTGAAGTTCTTCGCTGAAGTCGCTCATTCAGAGACCTTTCCCAAAATGGTGATGCCGCCCCGTGCGCGCTGGCCTTTTTTGACCAGCACTGTAACTTGCGGCGGCAGAATGACATCCATACGCGAACCGAATTTGATGTATCCGATACGTTCGCCACGTTTGATCTGATCACCCGCCTGTTTCCAGAACACGATACGGCGGGCAATCAATCCGGCAATCTGCTTGAAAATAATTTTGGCGTAACGATTTTCGACGGTGACGATGGTTTGTTCATTTTCAACGGAGGCTCGTTCCTTGGTCGCAACCAGAAACTTACCGGGTTTGTATTCGTAACTCGTGATCGTTCCAGCCATAGGCGAGCGGTTGACGTGAACGTCGAAAATCGAGAGAAAAATACTGATCAGCGTCCCCGCCTGAGCGTCCTGCGGATCAACCGGTTTGACGACGACTACCAATCCATCAGCAGGTGAAACGATTGTTTTCTCGTCAACGGAAACTTCCCGCTCCGGGTCTCGAAAGAAAAACGCGACAAATGCAGCCAGAAACAGCAAAATTCCGGCTCCCCACAACAACGGCGGCGCGATCATCCAGCCCAAGAGCAGAAAAGTGAGTCCTGAAATTCCAAGCGGAACAATGAACAGATATGCGTCTCGAAGCAAAGCCTGGCTCCTGAAAAGTGAAGATGAGTTTTGAGATTGTTTAACGAACCCGGAGATTATCAGGCCAAACGGCAAAAGAAAACGGGAACACATATTTGCGTCCCCGTCTTCTTTTGAATATTCGTTTTGACTGAGTTGGTTTGCTTTATCAATGCGATGTCGCGCTAGCCTTATAGCTTTTAGCAATCATCTCCATTTGATCTTTCAAGAAGAGCTTTTTCTTTTTCAAAATGGCTTCTTCGATCTGCTCATCTTCGCTCGGATGTGTAAGTGATATGAGCTCGCTCAACCTGGCATCATATTTATGGTGCTCATCAGCGAGTTCACGGTATTTGTCGTCGTGATTGATCAGGTAATCCTTCAAAGCTGCCTCACTTGCTAGAATGCTCATTGGCTTTTCCTCCTTGGAAGATAGAGTTGCCTGTGTTGTGGTAAGTTGTTTACCGGTTATTGCTTAGCTGACCGGGATAGTAATACAAAGCCAAAATGGCTTCAAGACAGTTTCTCTGCGCCAAAAGAGATTTTCGGCTGAAATTCCATAGCCATTATCAAGGCGTCATCCGACGGGGTTCGATAATAATTTTTTCTCCTCCCAACGACTGCAAACTCAAATTTTTCATACAAAACGCAAGCCGGTTGATTATTTGATCGCACTTCCAGAACTGCCCGTTTTGCGCCTTTTTCCTGAGCGAACTCAAGAGCTTTTGCCAGCAGCTTTGAGGCGATTCCCTGATGCCGAAAAGTCGGCGAAACAGCTATGTTGTCAATCTCGAACTCCATGGAGACAAGCCAACCTGAAAACACCCCGACGACTTGTTCAGATTCATCGAGTGTAACGAGCAATACTGAATCAGGATTTTGCAGCAAGCCCAGATAACTGTCTTCGCTGCGAGAACTTAAACCGCATTGACGTTCCAGCGAAATCACTGCCGGAATCAATTCAGGCTTCATTGATAGCAGGCGAATTTCCAAATCGGTCAAGCCTTTCTTTTGATCTCGGCGTCCGAAGCGCGAACATAATGTGGTCGCAAAGGAGCGGCAATTCCCGACGCAAAAAGCTTGGAAGCATGCAAGCCAATTTCTTCAACGGGCATTGATTGCGCCGGTTGAAACTGCAAATCAGGTCGCAAAGCAAGAATCGTTTCTGAAACAGCGCCGGTCACAACTTGTCCGATTGGAATTGCCTTCAGAAGCGTTTCCGGCGCGCCAACCAAATCTTCGCCGATTGATTCGACCAGGCCAGTGTCGGTCACTCGACGAAGTCCAAAATATAATTCGTGGCGACCAGCTTCGATCAGCACTGCCATCTTACCGGCAACCTTTGCCGACAGCGCAATTGCATCGAACGAACTGATACCCAACAGCGGTTTGCCAAGCACATGAGCCAGCCCTTTGATCGCAGCCAAACCGACTCGAAGCCCTGTAAAACTTCCCGGTCCTGTGGCGGCAGCAAAAAGCTGAATGTCGTTCAAGCTCACACCTGCAAAGTTCAATAACTCGGTTATTTGAATAAAAAATGCCTGTGAATGCGGCACCGATGAATCGCTGTTTATCGAAGCAAGCAGGTTTTCGCCGCGCGCCAGCGCTAAACCGGCGGAAGCAGAAGACGTATCCACAGCCAAAACCAAAGGTGTAGTTGTATTTATGGGTTCGAGGTTTGACATAAATTGAGCGCGAATTATATCTTCCAATCACGGGCTAACAAGTGACACTCAGTCCGTTCCGAATCACTCGACACATCTTTTTTTGAAAGGCACGACCAAATGTCTTCTGACAAAACCGCCGGGCAGCTTACACCCATGCTGCGCCAGTTTTACGAAATCAAAAAACAGTATCCGGGCACACTGCTTTTTTTCCGAATGGGCGATTTTTACGAATTGTTTTTTGATGACGCGATTATTGGCGCTCGTGAAATGGAAATTACCTTGACCGCCCGGCACAAAGAACGCGGAGTCCCGATTCCTATGTGCGGCGTTCCGCATCATTCCGTCACCGGTTACATTGCCAAGCTGGTCAAAAAAGGATTTCGCATTGCCATCTGCGAACAAACCGAAGACCCAAAGTCCACAACCAAACTGGTCAAACGCGAAGTCGTGAGAGTCGTCACCCCTGGAACAGCACTGGAAAGCCAACTACTCGAAGCCAAGCAAAATAGCTATTTGGCTTCGATCTGTGGGTCAGGACAAGGAATGGGCGTGGCCTTGCTGGACCTTTCTACCGGCGAATTTTTAGCAACACAGTTTGAAGGTGAATCTGCCTGGCAAAAGGTTTTGGAACAGATTGAGATTTTTTCTCCACGCGAAGTCATTTATCCCAATTCCCTGTCTTTATTATTCGGCCAGAAAAAAGATCACGGCAAGGCTCCCTCTCAAAGCACAGCGACAGTTTCCAACCAAAACGCTCAGCCGTTATCAGCCCCAGGTTTACCATCTGCCTCCGACTCAACAACTCAAATTGATGGCGAACAACAGAAGACTGGTTCGTTATCAGAACCAGAGCCTTACTTATTCAAGAATGTGGCGCTGACACCGCTGGACGATTGGCAATTTGGATTTGACCACGCGGATTCTTTGTTGCGAATTCAACTCGGTGTGACCTCGTTGGATGGGTTTGGGCTGAACGGACGCAACCTGGCTGTTTGCGCTGCTGGCGGAGCGACGCATTACATCAACGAAACTCAAAAAGCGCAGGCGGCTCATCTGAGCGAAATCACTTACTTCGAGCCAAGCGAATTTCTTGTGCTGGACGCAACTACGGTTTCAAATCTGGAATTGACGACGGCGAGCGACGGAGTAGCGGCGCACAGTCTGGTTGGAGTGTTGGATCAAACTCAATCCGGCATGGGCGCTCGATTGTTGCGGCAATGGATTTTGCGCCCGTCGGTCAAACTTGGCGAAATCGAAGCGCGACTGGATGCAGTGGAAGAATTGAAAACCTCGACCATCAAACGCGATCAACTGCGTCGTTTGCTGGAGCCTATGTCTGACCTGGAACGGCTTTGCGGCAAAGTCACGCTCGGTCGAGCCAACGCCCGCGACCTGATCGCATTGCGCCAATCCATCGAAATCATTCCGCGATTGCGACAAACACTGGCGGACAGTCGCTCTTCCCTGCTGGAAGTTCTGGCTGAAAGCATGGATGAACTGGCCGACATTCATTCGCTGATTGCTGAAGCCATTGCCGACGAACCGCCTGCCAACGTCAATGAAGCCGGAATGATTCGAGATGGATTTCATCCCGAACTCGATGAACTTCGCAATCTGGCGCACAGCGGCAAAAGTTATATCGCCGCCATCGAAGCCCGCGAACGCGGACGCACCAACATTTCAACGCTGAAGGTGAAGTTCAACAATGTCTTCGGCTACTTCATAGAAATCAGCCACGCCAACAAGGACAAAGTCCCTGACGATTACGAGCGCAAACAGACGCTGGTCAACGCCGAACGATTCACCACGCCAGAACTGAAAGAATACGAAGCGAAAGTTCTGGGCGCAGAGGAACGAATACTGGAATTGGAAATCGAATTGTTCACTGACGTTCGCCGCCGAGTGGCTCACGAAGTCAAACGCATTCAAGGTGTGGCGCGCGCGGTGGCGACGTTGGATGTGCTCAGCAGTCTGGCCGAAGTCGCGGCACAGCGAAACTATATCCGGCCTCAACTTCATGAAAATGATGAGATCGAAATTCGCGCCGGACGCCATCCGGTGATTGAAACTCTGGGCGAACGTTTCGTGCCCAACGATTTGTGCGTCAATAACACTACCGACCGATTGTTGATTATCACAGGCCCTAACATGGGCGGTAAGAGCGTTTTCCTGAAACAGGCTGCGTTGATTGTGGTGATGGCGCAGATGGGAAGTTTCGTTCCGGCGACTTCGGCGAAGATCGCTTTGGTGGATCGCATCTTCACGCGAGTTGGGGCTTCGGACAATCTGGCTCGCGGACGTTCGACGTTTATGGTCGAGATGATCGAAACGTCCAACATCCTGAACACCGCCACGCCGCGAAGTCTGGTCTTACTGGACGAAGTCGGACGCGGAACGGCGACGTTTGACGGATTGTCGCTGGCGTGGGCGATTGCCGAATACCTGCACGATCACGAACGCCATTCGGCAAAAGCTCTGTTTGCGACGCATTACCACGAGATGACCGAACTGTCGAAACTCCGCCCCGGTGTCCGCAACTATCAAGTCGCCGTTTCGGAATCCAAAGGCGAAATCGTCTTTCTGCGAAAAGTCATCGAAGGCGCAGCCAGCAAAAGTTACGGCATAGAAGTCGCGCGACTGGCTGGTCTGCCAAAGACTGTCGTCGAACGCGCGCGCGAAATCCTGACCAATCTGGAACAAAACGAATTGGACGTGACCGGCAAACCGAAATTCGCCAAGCACCTGAAAAAGCCCAGCAAGCACGTCAATCAAATGTCGCTGTTGGATGTGTTTGGCGAAGAGGCAACCGAATGAACCTCGACAGGATTTTCTGGATGAAACAGCATTAGCAGACAAGATAGTATGATTTCAATCTTGGAAATCCTGATAATCCTGTCTGAAAACTTTGGCTGTAAAAAGAAATAGGCGCTGACGGTCGTGGGATTGCCCGTCAGCGCCTGATAAATGCGGTTACCTTCCTCACCCTGGTAACCGCTGACACCGTCAGTGGGTTTAACCACCTGGTATCTCGTTGCCCCACACAAACTAGAGCAACCACGATGCCACAGAATGCTTTAAGGCAAAAAATCGCTGAAACGCAATAGTGACAGGCCTTTTCGCCGTTTTCAGAATTTGAGTCGAATCTTTCAGCTTCCAGCAATTGAGCAGTTCTTACACGAATCGTCGGGAAGAATTTTCACTACAGCCATTTGACGGGAGATTCGCCGGGAATTTTTGCTCGATTCCTCAAATCGCCGTTAAGCACTTCGCCAATTGGCTAACACAGCTTCGGCAATTCCTTCCGCCGAACGCTCAATTGTCCAGTCTTGAATCTTCAGCCGCGAGCTTTCCTGCATCGCTCGCAACTTGTCTCTATCATCTATTAAGCGCTTCATCACCGCTGCCAATTCATCCACCGAAAAGCCACTCAGCTTGAAGCCGTTGTCGGCATCCACCAGATCAACCGCCGCGCCGCAATGTTCGTGAGCGATGATCGCCAAACCGCAAGCCATCGCTTCATTAATCACCAGCCCCCAAGGTTCGTCGCGGGCGGGCAACACCAGCACATCGGCCATCGCGTACACCGCAGGCAAGTCTGCTGGAGCCACATTGCCGAGAAAATGAACGTTGGCTTGATCCGCCGCCAGCGATTTCAATTCCTTCAACTGTTCGCCCGAACCGGCAATCACGACTGCAAACCGCTCCGCATCCAATCGCCGCGCCGCCTGAAGAATCAGCTTGACGTTTTTGCGCTCAACCAAACGGCCAACAAACAGAAAGACTGTTTTGCCGTGAAGGGGGAGAGACGGAGTGACGGAGTGACGGAGTGACGGAGTGACGGAGAGAGAAGAGAGATGGAAGCCTCTGCTCTCAATATCTGCCTTACTATCACTCCGTCCCTCAATCCCTCTGTCCCACTTCCCCTCTTTCCCGCCTTCTCTCCTTCCCGCTTCAGCAAGAGCCAGATTGTTCACGGCAAACCCGGCGTGAAAAAGCTGTTCGTCTCGCGCGCCGTATTTTTGCCAGAACATTCGATTGGCGGCGCCAACACAGATCAAAGCTGCGGCTTTGCCGACAACCAGACTCAACCAGAAAGTTCGGCCAATTCCTTTCAAACCTTTCGGCGAATCAATATAAAAGTTGGCGTCGCCGCTCAGCGCAAACGGCGTCCGAGTCGCCATCGCCCACAACAGCAAGACGAACTGCGGCAGCAAGGTGTAGCCATAACAAATCACAAACTCAGGCTTCTCAGTCTTCAGCACGTTCAAAAGAGCGACCGCTGCGGCAACTCCGCTGCCGAACCAGCGACGAAACTTCGGCGCTCGACGGTCTAGAATGATGGCCTGATCGCCTTCGTCCGAATCCTGTTCCCAGCCGACGGTCTGATTCCAGTCCGACGAATAACAAACCGTCAACTTCCCTTCCAACAGTTTGCCCAGCCGGGCAAACAACGGCGTGAAGTACGGCGCAGGCAAATTGTTCAGTAACAGAGTTCGCATTGGGCTGGAATCTAACGCAAAGACGTTGACTGGCAAAGCGTAGAGCCTGGCGGAGAAAAACTCTGCGGAATGATTGCCAGTCTTTTTTCTCGGTGATAATTTGTCGGGTATGGATCCCGCAACAAACCTTGATGACGCAATTTTTTACTGTGACCCGACCCGCGATTTGACTGGCGAAGAGTTGCAAAGCTTTTACGTGGATCGCGGCAGCAAAGCCCGTCAGACCATGGCGCAACTACTGCGTATCAACCATTTGAAACAAAACCAGCCCGTCAAGCTGCTTTTCACAGGCCACAAAGGCAGCGGCAAAACTACGGAGATAAACAAGCTCTGCACTGAGATTGGCGACAAATTCTTTCTGGTTCGCGTGTCTTTCAATAATCCGGCTGACGTGAATTACGTTGATGTGCCTGTCAAGGCAGCAATGTCCCTTTTCAAAGCCGCCACTGACGCCGAAGTCATACGGCGCGCACCGGCTCAAGTACTTGGCGATTTGTGGGAAGACATCAGTTCGTTTTTTGAAAAGATGATCCATGGCTCAGACCCAAGTCCCAGGGATTCGGGCCCGCTGAAAGAAATTGCTACCGAGATCAACCTGGAAGTTGTGAAAGTTGAAGCCAAATTCGACACCGAACCGAGTTCGCGCGACAAGATTCGCCAAAATAAACGAACGTCGGCTGGCTGAAATCAACGACAAAATCTCGCTGTTGTCTGACCAGATCAAAATCAAATACGGCAAGCCGGTGCTGTTCGTTTTTGAGGGACTGGACAAAATTGACTTGGGACAAGGAAAAGACATTTTCATAGACCGAAGCCAGACCATCAGCGGCTTTCGCGCATCAGCGATATTTCTGATGCCCATTGGATTGCGCTATACACCGCAATTCTCGACGGTAACGCAATACTTCAAACATTACTCGCTGTCGAACATAAAACTTCACACCAGCAAGAATCAGCCTTATCCGGAAGGAAGAGCAAAGTTACATGAACTCATCGCGCAACGCATAGACCCGTTTCTGTTCGCCGGAAACGCTCTTGATGAAGCAATCACAGCCAGCGGCGGTCTGATTCGAACCTTGATTGCGTTGATCCGCGATGCCGCAGTCAACGCCGTCGTCCGTGAAAGTGAAAAGATCGAAAGCGTAGATGTGAGAAGCGCCATCGCTTCCTTGCGAGGCGACTTTATAGCCATGCTTGAAACCCGGCACTACCCGATTTTGAAGGCTCGCTATGAAGATAAAAACCTGGATTCCGATCAGGAAACACAGGAATTGCTGGAATCGCTGGCATTGCTGGAATATGACAACGACACTTTCTGGTGCGATGTGCATCCCATCGTCTTGCCTGTTGTACTGGAACGGACTAAATAATGGCTGACCTGGCTGTTCAAGATTTGCCTGAACCCTCTAATTCATACAGCAACGATTTGTCGAAACTGCTGGTGCTAATCAATTCGGCGCGACGCGGTTTCTGGGCGTTCGCCATTTACAACAACGTCGTCGCCCGCGAAGAAGTCATCGAAACCGTCAAACGCACGGTTTCTCCGTTGCCGGTTTTCGATTGGACTTATTCGCCTGAAAATTCTTACCCAGCTTCTTATCTGAAATCGCTGACCGAAGAACAGAAACGCGAGCGCGCCGTAGTCTTCTTCTTCGACCTGGAGCGCGGCGGAACCGACGCCTGGAAATCGCTGGATTACAGCCGAGAAACTCTTGCTTCTCATCCGCACGCGCTGATTTTCTGGACGACCTCCAAAGGCCGGACCGATGCCGCCCGCAAAGCTCCTCACTTTTGGGCACAGAGAAGCGGAGTTTTGGATTTCACAATTTCAGTTCCGGTGGAACAGCATCGTGAGTTGATGGGTTCCTGGGCTGGTCAGCCTGTCGAAGTCGCCACTTATGCCGATGCCGAACGCCAGTTGCGATTGTTTCTGGGTTTGCTGGATGAATACCGCGCCTTGCCTGACGCGCCGTTGGAAACCATTGCACAACTTGACGGAAAAGTTGGTTGGTTGTTCGACTTCCTTGATCGCCGCGAAGAAGCAGTTTCCTGCCTTGAAGAACAAATCGAAATCGCTCGGCAACTTGGCCTGACCGAATTGGAAGCCGAAGCTTTGACAAACCTGGCAATCGTCGAGCGCATTCGCACCGGACGACCCAAAGCAATTGAATTATTAGAGCAGGCGCTGATCTTATCCTCTTTCCCAATGCTCATTGCCAAAATTAAACAAAATCTTGGGGAAGTCATTTATCTTTATGGCGAATCCGACCGCAGCCTGAACTTGCTTAACGAAGCGCTGAAGCTGTTCAAACAAATCGGCGACAACCTCGGACAGGCCAACGTGCTGAAGGCCATCGGCGACGTTCAATCTTTCCGCGATGAAAAGGATGAAGCGCTGAAGTCATACGACGAAGCGCTGAAGCTGTTCAAACAAGTCGGCTCCAACCTCGGACAGGCCAACGTGCTGAAGGCCATCGGCGACGTTCAATCTTTCCGCAAAGAGATGGATGAAGCGCTGAAGTCATACGACGAAGCGCTGAAGCTGTTCAAACAAGTCGGCGACAACCTCGGATAGGCCAACGTGCTGAAGGCCATCGGCGACGTTCAATCTTTCCGCGATGAAAAGGATGAAGCGCTGAAGTCATACGACGAAGCGCTGAAGCTGTTCAAACAAGTCGGCTCCAACCTCAGACAGGCCAACGTGCTGAAGGAATTGGCTAAATTAAACGGCGATGCCGAACTGTTCGAAGCGGCGATCCGGCTATACGAAAAGATCAATGACCGATACAGCATTGCTCTTGGCAAGGCGTATTACGGCGATTGGCTGTTGGATCAGGGCGAGGAGGAAAAAGCTTTGCCATTGTTGAAAGACGCCAAAGATAATTGGCAGCAGATTAGTTATGAACCGGGCGTGGAATGGATGGAAGGTTTATTGGCAGACACCGAATCATAGACCAATAATCCGTTCATAAGCATTGCCAGCCGTTATCAGCCTCTGGTCACGCACAATGCTTACACCAAAACAAAAGTCACGTCGTCATCCAGCAGACGCCCTTTGATACAGGCGGAGGCGATAAAATAGGGTTTCTCGATTGTCGAAGCGGCGAAAGTTGCGAGTCGAAGCGATTATGCTAAGATTGGCTGCACTTTCAAGCGTGACAAATTTTTCCATGGTTTATTTTTGTTGGAGGTTTTTTCGACGTGCCAAATCCGTTTGCGATTCAGACCGTCACCGAAAACGGTCTTTCCATCATCACCCTCGAAGGTTTTGTGGACGCCCACACCGCGCCGCAATTCGAGAGCGCCGTCCAATCGGAAGTTGATTCCGGACGAATTCGCCTGATCGTTGATTGCGAAAAGTTGAGCTACATCTCCTCTGCCGGACTTGGAGTGTTTATGACCTTCGTTGACGAAGTTCGTGAAAGCGGAGGCGACATCAAAATCTGCGGACTGGTTCCCAAGGTCAAACATACGTTCGAAATTCTGGGCTTTCAGGACATTTTTGAAATGCTCGAAGATCAATCTGCCGCAAAGCGAAGTTTTACTGCGAACTGATAACCCGGTCGCTACCGCTCCCGTTACTGCGCCGAGCTTCAGGAGGCTGACAAGAAGATGGCTGCCATCGAACGAACATTCACCCTGCAAGTGCCTTCATCCACGGAAAACCTTGCGCTCATCCGCGAGTTTGTCACCACCATCGGCAGACAGGCGACCTTGAACGATGAAGAAATCAACAAGCTGGAACTGGCCGTTGATGAAGCCTGTGCCAACGTCATCGAACACGCCTACGGTCACGACATCACCAAAGACGTCAGCGTGCGCGCCACCTTCGACGACGAAAGGCTTAAAATTTCAGTGATTGACGAAGGGCTTGGCTTCGATCCCGCCAAAGTGAATCAGAAATCCGTGGACGAACTGATTCACGAACGCCGCTCCGGCGGATTGGGCATTCGCCTGATAAAAACCCTGATGGACGAAGTCAGTTACGAAATCGAACCCGGCCAGAAAAACGAACTCCACATGACCAAACTCATCAAAAAATAGATTCTGCCTGACAAATCAATATGACTCGACCGAATGTTTCGAAGCTGGAAATCACGTTGGAATCGGCGGAAGCGTTGCTGGAATCGGCGCAATTGCTGCATTCATCGTTGAATCTGGATGATCTGCTGCGTCATTTATTGCGCTCCGTCATGGGAAGATTGTTGATCAGCAAAAGCCTAATCGCCGTCGCCAGCGAAGGAACCATGCGATTGGCGCTGGTGCGCGGAATGCCGAAGCTGGCCGTCGGCCAGGAATTTGACGAAGACATGGCGCGCTCCGCCGGTATCGAAACGATTTTGCCCATCGGCGACCAGTCCCAGCCAATCGGCTTGCTGGGTATCAACAATCCTGCCAACAAAAAAATCGGCGACGACGAACTGATGTTTCTGAAAGCCTTGCTGGGAATTGCCGCCAGTGGCATTTCCAATGCTCGCGCTCACGCCGAAGCCCAGCAATTGAATCAGGAGCTTGACCAGAAAGTTCAGGAACTGAAAACTCTGCTCGATCTGGTTCGCGGTTTGACGGCGACCATTGAACCTGACGAAGTCGCCCAATTGTTGATGTTGACGCTGGCGGGGCGCTGGGCAGTCAGACGATATGCCTTGATTGCCTGGAAAAAAGGTCATCCGCCTGTGATGCGGCTTAAGGGCATGGAATTGGATTCACTGACCGATTACGAAAGTTTTGGAATTGATGTGGAATCGCTCGACGATGCGGTTCGCGTTGCCGACCTGCCTGAATGCCCGCTGAAAACCCTGCTCCGCGAGGAACAGGGCGAGGTGTTGTTTCCTATCAAAGCGGGCGACGACACTACGGGCGGTTTCGCTTTGCTGGGACCGCGCCCCGGTAATCTTTCTTATAGCGAATCCGATTTGGAATTTGGCGCGGGCTTGACCGCCCAGGCCGCCGTTGCATTTGAAAACGCCTGGTTTGTCCGCGAAACATTGGAGCGGAAAAAGATCGAACAGGAACTGTCGCTGGCTGCCACAATCCAGGAAAGCCTTTTCCCTTCCAAGTTATGCCAACCGGCTGGTTACAATCTGGCAGCGCACAATCGGCCAGCGCGAAGTTGCGGCGGCGATTATTACGACATACTGGAATTCAAAACTACAAGCGGCAATTGCTGTCACCTGATTTGCGTCGCTGACGTTTCAGGCAAAGGTCTCCCTGCATCTTTATTAATGAGCAATATGCAGGCGACGATGCGCGCCTTGCTGGGCAGAATTCCCAGTCTGACCGAACTGGCCTCTCACACGAACGAATTGCTTTACGCGACGACCCCATCCAACAAATACATCACGGCAATTCTGGTTGAACTGGATTTCGCAACTGGCAAGGGGCGGTACGTCAACGCCGGCCACACTGATTGTTTGCTACTGCGCGCCAACGGCGAAGCCGAATGGCTGAAGTCCACAGGCACTCCGCTGGGGTTGATGGATCCAACCATCGTCAACCTGATGACTCCCTACACAGAACTCAGCTTTGAGATGCAATCGGGCGATCTGCTTGCTTTGTTTTCCGACGGAGTTACCGAAGCGCAGGACGAAGCGGAAAACGAATTTGGCGAAGAGCGCACAGCCGATTTCATCCGACCAATTGCCAACGAACCAGCACAGAGCATCGTAGACAAGGTCTTCGGCGAAATTAACCGCTTTGCTGGAACCGCTCCGCAATACGACGACATAACCCTGTTTGTGATTAAACGAGTGGCCTGACCGGCATTGCCGCTGTGAAGAATAAAGGCTTAGAATCAGCCCGTTTCGATCAATAGCAAATCTATCCAAAGGAGACAAACCATGACGGCAGCTACAGCAACAGCAGAAATCGCCCTCGACCCTGAACTCGAGTACGAAATCGTCAATGGCCAACCAGAGGTGAAAGAAATGGCAGGAGCAAAACATGGTGGCACCATCATGCGCCTGGGTGCCAAACTCGTAAATTACACTGAGGAATCCGATCAAGGCTCGATTTACGGCCCTGACACAACGTTCATTATTGGCCCAAACGAGCGCCTGCCAGATTTAGCTTTTGTGTCTTCCGCTCGAATTCCTGAAGATGGCGAGCCGGAAGGCATCTGGAACATTGCGCCTGACCTTGCCATCGAAGTCATCTCGCCAAACGATGTCCTCGAAAGAGTGAACAGCAAGATCGAAGATTACTTTGCTGCCGGAGTTCGCCAAGTCTGGCTGATTTCACTGCGCGGGCGCACTGTCAGCATTTACGATTCGCCAACCAAAGTCACCATCCTGACCGAACACGAAGACCTGACCAGTGAAGCCGTTTTGCCCGGTTTCCGCTGCCGCATCGGCGAAATCTTCGGAAAGAAACGCGCCACCGAAAAACCGCCATCCGAAGCGACTCGCGTTGAATAACCAACCAAAATAAATGCAATTCAGGAAATGTCTTGAAACCTTGCTTTACCGCAACCTAACGGGCAATCACAAGCAAGTCAAAACCAGTTGTTAATTGTCCTAGCCTGTTTGCTATAATCCGGGTCGTTCAATGAGAGCGTCCCGAACCCCTGAATCCAAATTACAATTTCAACAAAAAGTTTTCGCTAGCGGTATAAAGGTTATGGAGAATCTTGCTTCAAACACCAGCGAATTGCTTGAACGTTATCGTCGTTCACGGAGACGCGCGATTCTGGCTTCTGTGGTTGCCATCGCTGCTTGTTTTCTCGCCATCGGCGTGATTTTGGGCGTGGCGCTCACTCGACAAACAAAATCGGTTAAAGCGGGAGACAAAGAAGTCAATTCTGAATTGTCGTCGGCCTTTGTCGAAGTCGCCCGACAGGTCGAACCTTCCGTCGTCAATATCTCTACGGTAACGATGCCCATCAAACAACCGGCGCGAAATGCGGAAATGTTTTCTCTGCCGCGTCCGTCGTTTGAATCGTCGTTCCCCTTAAACGGCAGCGAACCGGCTAGACGCGGCAACGGCTCCGGGGTGATTGTTGATCCGCGGGGTTACATCCTGACCAATCGCCACGTGGTGGAAAGAGCGGATCGAATCAAGGTTCGATTATTTAACGGACTGGAATTGACGGCTGAAGTAATCGGCTTAGACACGGAAGTTGACCTGGCCGTGCTCAAAGTAGAACCGACTGTCCCTCTTGTGGCAGCAAAGATTGGCGATTCCGAAAAAATGCGCGTCGGCGATTGGGTTCTGGCCATTGGCTCTCCGTTCGGACTGGATCAAACCGTTACCGCCGGAATCATCAGCGCCAAAGAACGCGATTCCGCCGAGTTGTACAAACGAGTCGGTTTTCAGTTCTTTTTGCAAACCGACGCCGCAATCAATCGTGGAAATTCCGGCGGGCCGCTGATCAACCTGTCCGGCGAACTGATAGGAATAAACACGGCCATCGCCACCAGCACGGGCGATTACAATGGAATCTGTTTTGCGCTGCCCTCGTCCGAAGCGATTGCGGTTTATAAACAATTGGTCAAGAATGGGCGCGTTGTTCGAGGCTTTTTGGGCGCTATGACTGATCGAGTTACGCCGCAGATCGCTCAGGTTTATGGATTATCTGTCGCCCGCGGAGCCATCGTCAGCAACGTCAGCGAGACAATGACCGTCGAAGGCAAAATTGTTGAAAGCCCGGCGGCCAAAGCGGGACTCAAACTCAACGACATTATTTTTGAATTTCGAGGCGAACGTATCAAAGACGATTCCGATCTGGTTCGTCAGGTCGCCTCTACGCCGGTCGGAACTTCCGTTCCGATCAAGATAATGCGCGATGGAAAAGAAACCACGCTGACTGTCGTCATCAGTCAGCGGCCTGGTCAAATTGACGACCAACCTTTTACTCAAAAAGCTTCGCTGGCTTCGTCGCGTCCGAACATCGGCATTTCTGTGCAAACCATGACGCCGACCAAAATTCTGGAACGCGAGCTTGGACAGGTCATTGGAGTTTCCGTCATACGGATTGAATCCGGCAGCATCAGTGACGACGCAGGCTTGAGACTCAACGACGTGATTGAAAGCGTGAATCGTCAACCGGTCAAAAATGCCGAAGCATTCAAAGAGGCGATCACCAGCCTCAATTCCGGCGAACCGGTCGTGTTGCAGGTTTATCGTCAAAAACTGTTTCCAAATCCGCGAATTTTCATTTCGTTCAATAAACCGTAACAAGTTGTTTTGAAGGCTTGTTCCTTTTCGGCTGAGCCAGCGCTCACATTTCTCTGGCTCGGTAATTACTATCCCCATTGCCCCGGAGGTGTTTTCAATGCACTCACGCAGACTGGCTCAAATCCTCACGTGCGTTTTGACTGTTGTTCTTTTGATCCCCGCAACCGCAATCACTGCGGAAGCCAAACGAAAAAAAAGCAAAACTGCTGTCGCTCAAACCAAAAAAGGCAAATCTTCAAAGGCTAAAACCGCCCGCAGCCGTTCTTCCAAGCGTGGCAAGCGCGGAAAGGTTTCCCGCAAATATGCGGAACCCAAATATCTACCCGAAATGTCACCCTCGATTGTCCCCGACCGAATCGAAGTCCTCGAATTTGGCTCGACCAATTCTGCCGATCTTTCCAAATGGTTGAATCCGCCTGCGCCCAATTCTCAACAGAGCGGCGATGCAGGAACCATCACGCCTTCGCGCCGAGTCAACATTGACTCGATGCGAGTGATTCAGATTCAACAAGCTTTGGCCAGCAAAGGCTTTTACACAGGCGAAACGACAGGCGTTTACGACCAGGACACCATTGATTCCATGCGTCGTTTCCAAACCAGCCAGAAAATCGCTGCGACTGGCTATCCGACAGCTCACGCCTTGAAACGATTGGGACTGGCAAGCTGGTAATAAATTTTCTTCAGATTCAAGACAGGACAACACCGCGAGCTTTTTTGCTACGGCTTGCTCGCGGTGTGTTTGGAAGGCTACGGCAAATTCCCTGTCCTCGAATTGGCTGAGGACGCTGCTGATAACCGTAGCTGAATGGGATGTTGCTGACATTCCCATTTCAAGACAGGCAAAAATCGCCTCACTCGATGTTTGCCTTTGCCTGCTCAATCCTCACGGCGGAAAAACATTTCGCCATTGCTTGATTTGCCCGCACTCAGATTCGATAATTCCGGCGGTCGCAATCGCAGACCATTTTTAGCCAGCTAGGTTCAGTAATTCCATCACAGGACGACATATTGTCGTTGAACGAAAGACGACCGCGCTCGTCGCCTGAGCTTCAATGCGCAAGTGAACTTTGCTGACAAACGATCAACACCTTACAGCGAATTTCCTGGCCCGATGCGGACTAACTGGCAACCAACTCCTGACGAATTCAACCTGTTCCTTCGTTGGCTGGATCAAGACGCTGAAAACGCGGCCAGCCGTTATGAAGGCATTCGTCGCAATCTGATCGCAATCTTCAATCGCAGAGGTTGCCATTATTCTGAAGATTTGGCCGATGAAACGTTCAACAGGGTTATGCGCAGGCTGCCGAAAATGATTGACACCTACGTTGGCGAACCGTCTCGTTACATTGTGGTGGTCGCCCGCAACCTTCACCTTGAATACGTGCAGCAGGTAGAAAAACAAGAACCGCTGCCCGAGCACGATCACACCAATTTGTCCGTTGATGCGCCGGACGAAAGCAAAGAACACGAATTCGGCTGCCTGGAGCATTGCCTCAAACAGCTTCCCAATCAACAACGAAAGCTGGTTGTCGGGTATTACCACGAAGATAAACGCGCCAAGATAGATCACCGCAAGCAAATGGCGGATGAACTGGGAATCGGGTTGAACGCTCTACGCATTCGCGCGCACAGAATACGAGCTTCGCTGGAGGATTGCCTGAAACAATGCCTCAGATAATCAGTGATCAGTCGCAGGTGAAACATTTTTCCCTCACGCTCCTTATCGAAACGGCAGAATACTTCTAACCACGAAAGGGGCTGATTATGAAATGAAAAACGAACTGGATGAACAAGATACACGGCTGCGCCATTATTTGCTTGGCGAGCTTTCGTCAGATGAAGAGCAATTGATTGAAGAGCGATTGCTGATTGACGAAGCGTTTATGGAACAGATGCTGATCGTCGAAGAAGAATTGATAGGCGATTACACAACCGACAATTTATCCCCACAGCAACAGGCCAATTATCAAAAACTCTTTTTGGCATCCCCTGAAGGCCAACAGAAACTGCAACTCTCCCGGATTCTGAAACAACACTTGAACAATTTTTCTGATGCCCTGACACCTCAACCCACATTTTGGGAGCGAGTTCAAATTAGCTTTGCTCAGTTGCTTTCGCCTGCTGCCCTGAAAGTCGCAATGGCTATGCTGGTTGTCGGTTTGGGTGTTTTCAGTTGGTGGGTGTATTTAAGGTCTGACCTGTCAACGGCCATAACCGCGCTGAAAAGCGCATACAGCGAACAGCGCCCTCTGGAATTTCGAATCACTGGTTTTGCCTACGCCAGGTTCTCTGCATCCCCGTCTCTCCAAAATCAGACAACCACCGCGAAGATCAAAGCGGTAGACAACGCCTTCAACAAGCTGCTTGATGACAAACCGACTGCGGCTTCATTGCATGAATTGGGCAAATACAATCTGGCGAAAAGGAATTTCGACGAGGCCGTTGGCTTGCTGACCAAAGGGCTGGCGTTGGAACCAGACGACACGCCGATTCAAATTGATCTGGCTGTCGCCTTGATCGAACGCGGCAAACTTTCGATGGCATCAGGACAATCGGAAAAAGCTCAAGCTGATTTCCAGAGCGGCAGAATCAACCTTGAACAGGCCATTGCAAGTTCCCCTTCTTCCCTCGAAGCGCACTTCAATCTTGCGCTGCTTCACCTGACAATGAAAAACTGGTCTGAGGCTGAAAAAGTCTGGCGACATTACCTGACGTTGGACCAAGTTTCTGAATGGAGTCAGGAAGCAAGGCGTTTTCTTGAAGTCGCCGTTGAAGCACAAAGGCAATAACCCATTTAGCCAAATTTGAACGCCCCGCTTTTTGGACCATCAAGTCAGAAAAGCGGGGCTTTCATTTCAACGCCACATTTCAAAATCCCGGTCATTCCAGATACGGCTCACTACCTTCTGCGGCTCTGGGCGACAAATGGTTTTGAGTGATGATCCTGGCGCAGGCATTCCAGCGCAAAATTGCATCGTCATTTCCCTCCGGGCGACAGGCTTCGGCCTGCTCGAAAAACTTCATCGCTTCGCGCAGATATTCATAGGCATCGTGACTGGAACCTGGTCCGCCCTGACTAAGCCGCGCCTTGGCCTGCCGCTCGCTGATCAGCCCCGCGTAATACAGACGTTGATAATTGTCCTTGAGGCGCGGAAGAACGTCTCTGGCCTTGGTTGCGCCAACGGCATAGCCCTTGTTGAACCGATCGGTAAGCGCCGTCAACAACGTAATCAACGCCTGCTGGTTGTCAGGATCAATTTCCAACACGTCCAGACAGATGCTTTCCGCCGCTCCGGGTTCATTCAGCAGACGGTAGAAATGCGCTTTTTCCAGCGCTTGCGGAATAGCATCGGGATTGATTTTTTTGAGATCGAACATATCGCTTCCTCCGAAACCTCTGTCAGCCAAAACTCTTCACCTGATCGTCAGCGCCAATCAACTTACGGAATACTCCACAGGATGTAAGCAGCCAGAACGGTTCCTGCGATGGCGCTGCCATAACAGAACACAGCGATCAGTTCATTCAGATGTTTGATTTGCAACCCGTCATACAGCGTGAAGCGAAAGCGGTGCGCTCCGTGAAACAACGGCAGCGAGCAAAGCCCGAACAACACCAATCGCACCGGCCAATATCTAACCAGAGATAACAAGCTTTCATAACTCGGCGCTTCCAGCCAACCCAGCGGAAACGCCAGGCCAAACAAAAACAACAACACCGGAAACATCAGCGCCGCGATCATTCCGCCTGAACTGAACAGCGACCACAAAAACGGTTCATTCGATCTTTTGGCCATGTCACTTTCCTCCCAGCAAGAACCATACGACCACAGCCGAAATTGCAATCCACGCGACGTAATTCGGAGCAGCGATCATCCATTCAGGCAATCGTTTGCCGCCGACACGCACCGGCATGGCCTTTGGCGCAAGGTTGAACCACGTAATCGAGTGATAAAGCACAAACCCAAATGCAATCAAACTCATCACGATAAACAACGGTGTTTTCAGCCAGGATTTTAAGGTCTCATAGGTTTCCGGCCCTTGCGTCAGGCTCCACAACAACATCAGCAAAATCGCTCCACAATATCCAACGGCGACACTGCTCAATTCGCGCAGGATGAATTTGAACGAACGCCATTGCTGCGCCCACCACCAGGTCGAAACTCGCTTGCGATACCATTTCGGACGATAAAGCGTGTAGGCGTGAGCGTCCTTCATTTTGCGCCTCCTTTGCTCCAGGGCATCAGCACCGACTTGAACCATTCCGTCACGGCCTTGATCTTGTACTGCTGAATCGCGCCAGCCGGATCAACGTTTTTCGGACAAGCTTTCGAGCATTCCCCGTTGAAAGTGCAGCCCCAGATGCCTTCGTGTTGCGAGAGAATATCCATACGCTCTTCTTTGCCCTGGTCGCGCGAATCCAGGTTGTATCGCTGCGCCAAAGCAATGGCCGCAGGCCCAATAAAATGCTCATCCAACCCAACCACAGGACACGCGGCATAACAACAGAGGCAGTTGATGCACATGCTGAATTGTTTGAATTGATCCAGTTGGGCGGGCGTTTGCAGGTATTCGCCTTCGGAAACAGGTTTTTCGTCTTCGCGCACCACCCACGGATTGACGCTTTTGAGCTTGGCCATGAAGTCTGTGATTTCGACAACCAGGTCGCGCACAATCGGAAAATAGCGAAGCGGTTCGACTCGAATAGGCCCCGGCGCGTAATGGGTCAGAAAAGTGGCGCAAGTCAGCTTAGGCTCGCCATTGACCATCATCCCGCAACTGCCGCACACGCCCATGCGGCAAGACCAGCGGTAGGAAAGCGTGCCGTCCACTTTGTCCTTGATGTAATTCAAGGCATCCAGCACAACCCAGTCTTTGTTGAGCGGCACGTCAAACCGCTCAAAGGTCGGTTCGCCTTCTTGTTCCGGGCGATAGCGCGCAACTTCCAATGTGATCGTTTCTGCCATCTTGCCTCGCTTTGCTGATTTTTTCAGTGGTTGATTATGGCTTGCCAGTCAACTCTTCCAGAAAACTTACTACCGCCCGTAAACTCGCTCGCCTGGCGGCCAGCGTGTGATTTTCACAGGCAAATACTCAATTCGCGTCGAGCCGTCTGCATTCCGATATGCCAGCGAATGTGCCAAAAACTTTTCGTCATCGCGTTTTGGATAATCCGTGCGCTGATGCGAACCCCGCGATTCCTGCCTGTTCAAAGCAGAAGCAATCATCGCCCCAGCCACATCGAGCATGTAAGAAAGCTCCAGCGCGACCGTCAGTTCGGTGTTGAAAGTATGACTGTGATCTTCGATGGCAATGTCGCGGAAGCGTTCCTGCAACTCGGCGATCTTGGTTGCCGCCGCGGCCAGCGAATCCTGCGTGCGATAAATGCCTGCGCCGTCTTCCATCGCCTTTTGCATTTCTTCGCGGATGGTGGCGATGCGTTCGCGTCCGCCAGTTTTGTTCAGGTATTGCGATTCGACTCGGCGCGCTTCGTCCAGAGCCTGCGCGACAATCTGGCTTCCCGGTTCCGGCTGGCTGGACGCGAGTTCGGCAGCGGCTTTACCTGCGCGCGCGCCAAAGACCAGACATTCGGTCAAGGAATTTGACCCCAGCCGGTTTGCGCCATTGATGCTGACGCAAGCGGCTTCTCCGGCTGCGTATAAACCTGCAATCGGTGTAGCGGCGTTGATGTCCGTATGAACTCCGCCCATCACGTAATGCACCACCGGACGAACCGGAATCATCTCTTTGACAGGGTCAATGCCCTGATATTTCAGACACAGTTCGCGAACGAACGGGATTTTGGCGGTGATCTTCTTTTCGCCCAGATGGCGCACATCCAGATGGACGACGTGACCATAAGGAGTTTCAATCGTCCGGCCTCGTTCAAATTCTTTGACAAAGGCTTGCGATAAACGATCGCGCGGCCCCAGTTCCATCGAACGCAGCACAGGCGTCGGTTCAGGCTTGCCCAGATCGTAATCCTGCAAATAACGATAGCCGTCTTTGTTGACCAGCAGGCCGCCTTCAGCGCGCGCAGCCTCAGTAATCAGAATGCCGGTGAAAGGAAGTCCCGTCGGGTGGTACTGGATGAACTCCATGTCCTTGAGCGGCACGCCAGCGCGGAAAGCCAGCGACATGCCATCGCCGCATTTGATGTTGGCGTTCGTCGTGAAAGGAAAGACTTTGCCCGCGCCGCCGGTGCAGATGATGACGGCTTTGGCCAGAATGCACTGGATTTTTCCGCTCATCAGTTCGATGGCGACCACGCCCTGCACGCGGCCATCATCCACCAGCAATTTGGTGACGAACCATTCGTCGTAACGCTGAATGGGCGCGTATTTCAGCGAAGTCTGAAACAACGTGTGCAGCATGTGGAAGCCGGTTTTGTCGGCGGCAAACCAGGTTCGCTCTTTTTTCATGCCGCCGAACGGGCGCACGGCGACGTGGCCGTCCGGTTCGCGGTTCCACGGACAACCCCAGTGTTCCAGTTGCAGCAATTCCTGGGGAGCTTCCTTGACGAAGGCTTCGACGGCGTCCTGGTCGCACATCCAGTCGCCGCCGGAGATTGTGTCGTAAGCGTGTTCGTCCAGCGAGTCATTCGCTTTGATTGCGCCAGCGGCTCCGCCTTCGGCAGAAACCGTATGGCTGCGCATCGGATAGACCTTCGAGACGACAGCAACGCTTAGTTTTGGATTGAACTCAGAAACAGCGATAGCGGCTCGTAAGCCCGCGCCACCGCCACCAACCAGCAGAACATCGTGAGAAGAGATGTCCATAACTTGTCACCTGAAACCGTTGAAAAAGTGTCAAAGTAACTATGATTGCCGGGAGCGAAAGGCTCTGCCCCGACGCTGCGTTGATGAAAAATTATGATGTAAAGAGAGAAATAAAAGAAAGAAACGTTGAATGCGATAACGCGGCGGAGACTAACATCGGCCTCAGAAAAACTCAAACAAAATTGTCGCCTTCGCCAAAGCGCAGGAAGCCTTTCAAGTTTGATTGGCCGTCAACAGGTTGATGAACTCTCTGGCGGCCACACTGAAGACCTTTCCCTTGCGATGAATGATTCCGATGGCACGCGTGAACGTTCCTTCGCTGAATTCGAGTGAGACGAGCAAGCCGCTGCGAACCTCGTTGACGACAGCCGTTTCCGGCAAAATCGAAAGTCCAACGCCCACTTCCACCGAACGTTTGATGGTTTCGATGTTGTCGAATTCCATGGCGTAATTCACTGCAATCTTATGCCGCTTCAAAATCTGATCAATTGTTTTTCGCGTGGGAATGTCCCGCTCAAAGGCGACAAAGTCTGCGCCAGCGAGTTGCCGGATGCTGATCTTTTTCCGCTTTCGAGCCAGCGGATGTTCGGGGTTGCAAACCACCACCAGCTTGTCATTGCGCATGGGAATCACAGTCAGATTCGACATTCTCAACGGCAGCGCGACAATTCCGAAATCAATTATGTTGCTCAAACACGCTTCATAAACTTTGTCAGCGCGGCTGTATTCAACGTGAACCCTGACCTGCGGATAAGCCTTCATCAATGCTTTGACGTGAGGCGGAAGTTCATGCAGACCGATGCTGTACACCGTCGCCACGCGAATCGTTCCGCTGACCACCTCCGATTTCGCGCGCAAACGGTTTTCCAACGCCGTGAACCGTTCAACGATCTCTTTGAATTCAACATAAAGCAGTTTCCCTGCTTCGGTAAGTGCGACTTTGTTGCGTTGACCGCGCTCTATGATTGGCAGATCAAACCGTTGTTCCAGCGCCTTGACCTGCTGGCTGACGGCGGATTGCGAGATGAAGTTGAGAGCCGCCGCTTTGGAAAAACTGCCGGTTTCCACCAGGTCGCAAAACGTTTTCAGAGTTTCGATGTGCATAAGTTTGCCTTATCTTCAGCATAAGCCTTTTGCATTTTACTTATCCGGTCAAGATTGATATTTTCGCGCCCGCTGAAAACAGCGATACCCTACAAATTTTACCTTCTTGGGAGGCGCGATGGCGGCTTCGGCTGAACGTCTGCAAAAACTTTCGTCCGCAGGTACGTTGATGCGTATCTGGCAATCTTCGCTCGGTAAGAAATACGTCATGGCAATCACGGGATTGGGGTTGTTTGGGTTTGTGATCATTCACATGCTCGGCAATCTGCAGATTTTCCTGGGGCCGGATGCCATCAATGCTTATGCGGCAACCTTGAAATCGAATCCATTGATATTGTGGGGCGCTCGATTTGGTTTGCTGGCAATCGTCACATTGCACATTACTTCGGCGGTGCAATTGTCCAGAGCCAATCGGCAGGCTCGCCCGGTGGCTTATGCGACATCCAAACCAGTCGCTTCTACGTTTGCCAACCGAACAATTCTGGTCAGCGGGCTGATTCTGTTCGCGTTCATAGTCTTTCATCTGGCGCATTACACCATCGGATGGGTGAATCCTTCACTGCTGACACTTGAGGATGCCCAGAAACGCCACGATGTTTATCGAATGGTCGTCATTGGCTTTTCCAATCCGGCAATTTCCATCTTTTACATCGTTTCGATGGGACTGCTGCTGCTGCATTTGAGCCACGGCGTCAGCAGCCTGTTTCAATCCCTGGGATTGCGAAGCAAAAAGACGTTCGGCTTTTTCGACAATCTGGCAAAAGGCGCGGCGTTGATTTTGTTCATTGGCAATTGCGCCATCGTGCTGGCGATCCTTTTCGGCGCCATCAAATAATCAAACATCAGGTTATGAGCATCACACTCGATTCCAAAATTCCGTCGGGGCCGGTCGGTTCCAAATGGACTCGCTACCGGCAGGAAATGAAGTTGGTCAATCCGGCCAACAAACGCAAATTCACTGTCATCGTCGTTGGAACCGGCCTGGCCGGAGCTTCCGCAGCGGCGACGCTGGGTGAACTGGGTTACAACGTCAAAGCATTTTGTTTCCAGGACAGCCCGCGCCGCGCGCATTCAATTGCGGCTCAAGGAGGCATCAACGCCGCCAAGAATTATCGCAACGACGGCGACAGCATCTACCGGCTGTTTTACGACACGATCAAAGGCGGCGATTTTCGCGCCCGCGAAGCCAACGTTCATCGCCTGGCCGAAGTTTCCGTCAGCATCATTGACCAGTGCGTGGCGCAGGGCGTTCCGTTCGCGCGCGAATACGGCGGTTTGCTGGACAATCGCAGCTTCGGCGGCGCACAGGTTTCCCGCACGTTTTATGCTCGCGGACAGACAGGCCAGCAATTGCTGATCGGAGCTTATCAGGCGTTGTCTCGCCAGATTCACGACGGCAGCGTAAAGATGTATCCGCGCACCGAAATGCTGGATGTGGTCATCGTTGATGGTCACGCCAAAGGCATCATCACCCGCGATCTGGTCACCGGAAAGATCGAAGTCCACACGGCCAACGCCGTCGTTCTGGCAACAGGCGGTTATGGCAACGTCTTTTATCTTTCGACCAACGCCAAAGGCTGCAACGTCACAGCGACCTGGCGCGCGCACAAAAAAGGCGCGATGTTCGCCAATCCCTGCTACACGCAGATTCATCCGACCTGCATTCCGGTCAGCGGCGATCATCAATCCAAATTGACGCTGATGTCCGAATCGCTTCGCAATGACGGGCGCGTCTGGGTTCCTAAAAACGCCAAAGACTGCGGCAAAGCTCCCGGCGACGTTGCCGACGCTGACCGCGATTATTACCTGGAACGCAAATATCCGAGTTACGGCAATCTGGCTCCGCGCGACATAGCTTCGCGCGCGGCCAAGCAGGTTTGCGACGAAGGGCGTGGCGTCGGTCCGGGTGGGCGCGGCGTATATCTGGATTTTTCCGATTCGATCAGACGATTGGGCGAAGACAAAATCCGCGAACGCTACGGCAACCTGTTCGATATGTACGAACGCATCACTGGCGAAAACGCTTACCGGCAGCCGATGCGAATTTATCCAGCCATTCATTACACGATGGGCGGCCTTTGGGTGGATTACGAATTGATGAGCAATGTTCCGGGATTGTTCGTGATTGGCGAAGCCAATTTTTCCGACCACGGAGCCAATCGGTTGGGCGCGTCGGCGTTGATGCAGGGATTGGCCGACGGTTATTTCGTGCTGCCGCAAACCATCGGCGGTTATTTCGCCAGCAGCAAAGGCGGAGCGCCTTCCGCCGATCATCCTGAATTCAAAAAAGCGCTGGAAGACATTCAGGCTCGCACCCACAAACTGCTTTCGATCAATGGCAAACGCACTGTGACGGAATTCCACCGCGAACTCGGCAAATTGATGTGGGACAACGTTGGCATGGCGCGCACCGATGCCAGCTTGAAACACGCGTTGCGCCGCATCCCTGAAATTCGCAACGAGTTCTGGGAAAACGTCAACGTGCTGGGCAGCGCCGACGAACTGAATCCTGCGCTGGAATATGCCGGTCGCGTGGCAGACTTTTTGGAGTTCGCAGAGTTGCTGGCCTACGACGCGCTGCAACGCGAAGAATCCTGCGGCGGCCATTTCCGTGAAGAGTACCAAACCGAAGACGGCGAAGCTCTTCGGCATGACGAGAAATACGCCTATGTCGCAGCCTGGGAATTCAAGGGCGTGGATCAATTCCCCGAACTGCACAAGGAATCGCTGGTCTACGACGAAGTCCACATGACGCAGCGCAGCTACAAATAAACGTCTTCAGAGTACCGCCTTCAGGCGGCTGGCTTGGCCAAAAACCGCTTCCGGTTGAAGCCGGTACTCTAAATTTCCAATCGGAGCTTTGAGCAATGAACCTGACACTTCGTGTCTGGCGACAGAAAAATACAACCACCAACGGGCAATTTGTCGAATACGCCGCCAAAGACATCAGCCCCGATATGTCGTTTCTGGAAATGCTGGATGTGATCAACGAAGAGTTGATTAAGCGCGGCGACGAACAAATCGCGTTCGATCACGATTGCCGCGAAGGCATCTGCGGAACGTGCAGCCTGGTCATCAACGGAACACCGCACGGCCCGCTGAAAGCGACGACGACGTGTCAGTTGCACATGCGTTCGTTCAAGGACGGCGACACGATCACCATCGAACCATGGCGCGCGTCGGCGTTCCCGGTCATCAAGGATTTGGTCGTTGATCGCAGCGCCTTTGACCGCATCATTCAATCCGGCGGATACGTTTCGGTTTCAACCGGCGGCGCGCCTGATGGCAACGCCATTCCAGTTCCGAAAGAAGACGCCGACAAAGCCTTTGACGCGGCGGCCTGCATAGGCTGCGGGGCTTGCGTCGCTGCCTGCAAAAACGCTTCGGCGATGCTGTTCGTTTCCGCCAAAATTTCTCACCTCAGTTTGCTGCCGCAAGGCAAAGTCGAAGAAACTCGTCGCGTATTGAATATGATTGAGCAAATGGACGCCGAAGGTTTCGGCAATTGCACCAACATAGGCTCCTGCGAAGCCGCCTGCCCGAAAGAAATCTCACTGGACAACATCGCGCGAATGAATCGGCTCTATGCCAAGGCTTTGCTGAAAAGCAAACTGAGTTAAGTGCCGTTTTAAATCACTCCCTTTCTTTTTTTGACCGATTGGCCAATCGGGACTGCGCTTTGGCCAATCGGTCTTCCAAGTTTAACCCGCCGTTTGTCTTTATTGTTGAAGTAGCGGCATCCTTGATTGAAAGTTCTCTTTTGTTGGCATCATCAACCCCGTCCGTATGGAATTGGCCAGCTAACAATTCATTGAGCAAAGTATGAGCTTTCCTACGTTGCAGCAACCCTTGTTTCATTGCCTCTTGCGCGTCGAAGGTCAGTAGACAATCCAGGCAAGCCGTCTCGCACCAGGCGTCGTGCCGCTCGTTGACGAAGAGCGCCGACAGCGCCTCTTCCAGCCAATCGCGTTTTCTGGCGAATAGCTCGCGGACGTGTCCCGCGCCACCCGGGACGCTGTCGTAAAGCACTGCGCCAGCGCCGACTTCTTCCGTTGCGGCGGTCATCACGCCCAGTTCGCGCGTGTCCAATTCCAGCAATCTCGCGCCGGCGATGCGCAAAGCGTACCCAAGCGTTTCCATCAACTCCGCATCGCGCGAAAGCGCGCTCAAGCGCCCGGTGAAGTTGAGCAAGAGCACATCCGTCGTTTCGCGCGCGGCCAGCGTCTGGTTACGCAAGACCTGTTCGTTGTCCTTTTTCCAGCAAAAAGATTTTTTATCAGTGCTCGTCAGGCGCGGGTGATGTTTGAAACCGTCTGGCAACTCATCCGGGGCCAGATTTCTTTCGCTGTCGGCGTAGCCGCATTGCAGACAGATGGCGAAGCCTTTCCCATAGTCGCCCTCGTTGTACACCAGAATCTCGCCGGCTTCTTGGTAACGCGCGGACAGCCCAGCAATACCGGCAAACTGATTTTCCTCCAGATCGTTTTTCCAGGCAGCTTGAGAAAAAGTGATCGTGGCACGCTCGGTTTTTCCAACACGTTCGACGTCCGCGCCAAGCCGCGGCGGATCCCAGGCTGCGCTGGTAAAACCGTGTTTGGGCAGCAACAGGTATCTGGCGTTCCCTTCCGCCTCCGCGCCACAAACTGGACAGTCGCCCAGTTTTTCTGTGATTCGGTAGTATGTATGGCCACGCAGGCATTGGGCATAACTTCCGCGCAGACCAATGTAATTGTTGAGTTCCGCGCCAGTCCAGTGCTTGAGCAGACCGCGCGAAGTGATCACGCGGCCTCCGACCAGCAATTGCGAGCCAGGGACATATTCGCTGAGCGCCAACAGCCCGGCGCGTTCCAGACGGTATTGATCTTCTTCGCGAATGCGATTCGGCTTTTCCTCGTCCGGGCGAATGACGCGTAGTTTTTGTGTGCCGATGGGAAAGCCGTAACGCGGCAGAAACTGCCGGTCGGCTAAAGCTTCAATGACGGTGGTTTCGTAAAGCGCGCGGCCTTGGTAATGCAGCATGTTGGCCTGTGCCCGTAGCGCATTCAGCGTTTTGCCTTCGCCGGATTCATCCAAATCCCGCCACGCGCGGAGCAAAGCGTCGTAATCGTTGCGCCAATCGCCGACCGCATTGCGAAAAGCTTGTTCCAGCCGGTCGAGAAAACCCTGCCAGTCGTCCAGATCAGCCAGCAGCGGCGTCCCTTCGTAAAGCGCGCGCAAGACCTCCAGGCAAGCTTCCCCGCCTGTTCGCCGCAAATGCCGTAGAAAGTCCAGAAAGTGGTTTTCAAGCCCGGCCTCTTGGCGCTCCGCATTGAACCATTCCGGCGTATTCCATTTTTCCCAGTTGGCCGGTGCGGGAATGAGTTCCGGCTTGGGAGCGGAGCGTTCCCAATAAGGAACAAATTCAACGCCGCAGAACCCGCCCATATTGCCGAAGGCGCGCATCGCGCCCACGTGCGCGCCGGGCGGAGAAATCTGGCGGAAGAATTCGCCCAACAAAAATGCATGTGCATGCCGACGGACGACGCGCGGACGATCCAGAAAGATTCGCGGACGGCGGTAGGCGCGATCCAAATAATCGCCGAATCGCGTGAAGACTTCACGGTCGAAAGGCCGCGGCCGCGCATAGGTGATGACCACGCTGGACCCGTCGGCGCGGCGACCGGCGCGTCCGGCGCGTTGCAGGTAATTGGCCTTGCCGGGCGGCACGTTGCTCATCAGCACGGCGTTCAGTCCGCCGATGTCTATGCCGAGTTCGAGCGTGGTGGTTGAACTGAGAATGTTGCGCGCGCCGAGCTTGAACAGATCCTGCAAGCGGCGGTTTTCCGCCGGCGCGAGCTGCGCGCTGTGTTCTTCCGCCCACAATGCCAGGTCGAAGGCTTTGGCCGCTTTCAAATCCTTGCGCTGTCGTCCGACGCGCGGGTCTTGATCGAGTTCATCGCTCGTCACCGCGCGCAACTGGCCCCCAACCGATTCCGGCGCGCAGCCCAACACCGTTCGCGGCCAGATGTGTCCTGTTCGTTCGCAGCGGAAAAGCCCAAGCGGGCGGCGCAGCGCCAGTTTGGGAAAGAAAATCTGAATGGCTTCCGCCGGGCTGTCGTTGGTTTGCTGTTTGTCCAGATTCACCCAGGGCAGTTCGTTCCCGGCGCGCGCCTTCAATTCTCGAAACGCCGCGCGTAACAAATCCACCGCAAACAATTCAGATTGTTCCGGCTCGACGCCGCTTCTTACCAAGACAGATTGAGCGAAGCGGCGGCGGCGCTGGCTTTCCCGCGCGCCGATGAAGCTGACCAGAAAGCCGCCCCGGCGTTTGTCTTCGGCACACCAGCGCCCGATGGGAATCTGGCCTTGTTGGAAATCGTCGCCTTGCTCCGCGCCACCCATCGTGACGACGCCGTCGGCGCGCAGCGAATCACACAGCGCGGCCAGAAAATCCGGCCAGGCCGCTTGCAAGGTTTCGCGCGCCTGTTCCGGCAACTGCCCCGCGATTTGCGGCGGCAGCGGAATCGCATTCAGGCCCGGATACGCCACTTCCAGCAGGCCGAGTGTTTCTACCGAAGCCTCCCGGCGCAATGGCGCTCGCGCCAGCTCGCGGCCCAACAGGCGCAACAATTCGACCTTGACGGCGTCGAAGTTTTCGTCCCACACGCGCTTGGTCGTATTTCGCCAATCGTCCGGCCGATGTTTGCGCGCGGCATCGGCGTGCAAAAGCTCGTGCAAGGAGTCTTCCTGTTTGAGCAATTCAAGCCAGAGATCAATGGGGGCGCCTTGCTCGATAAGTCCAAGCTCTTGCTGTGCATTTTCCACTTTCCTGATCAGCATTTGACGAAAAATTGCCGACAGCGCCGATGAAGAAATCTGTGTTTTTAAAGAATTGATTTCTTCCTTCAGAAAATGAATCGCGCTTTCATCCGCCACAGGAGTTTTTTCGACGCAGCGCGTCAAGGCGGCGCGGAAGAGTTGGGTTTCATGTTGCAGGCGCAAGCGCGGGCCAAGACGCGCGGCTTCCGTCCGGCTGTCGCTGAAAGCCAACATGCGGCGTCCGCGCGCGGGCAGCCACAAATTGTTCGGCTCCGGCAATTCGGGAAGATCCGTTACTGCCGTTTCAGCCAGAATCGAAAGCGTCAGCGCGGCGGGCGTGACAAAGGGCTGCCAACTGTTGTTGTCGCGACGCGGTTCGAACTCACAATTGGGGCAGCCTTCGACGGAAAACAACCGCAGCCCGCCGGAACTCGCGCCGCAAAGCTCGCCCGTTCGAGTGTTCAGGAAAGTCGGGTTGGTTTCAGGTTGAGGTTCGAGTTTGAAGTAACGCGCTTTGCTCAGCGTGTTGTTGGCTGTAAGGGGCAATAGACGGCCTGCCTGGTCTTTGGTTCCGGCCAGCGCCGTTTCGCCGCAGTTGGCGCATCGTTGCAGCGAAAGTGTCGCGCAGCGGCAATGCGGACAATGGTCGCTGTAACCGGCGATCACACAACCCAGGCCGTCAAGCTTGAGGGCCGGATCGCCGGAACAATCGGAATTCAAACAAACCACCAATCCATCGGTCGGGCGGGCCAGCAAATGCAGCCGGTGCGGCAACAACGGGTAAGCTCCGGCTGCGGGACGCGCCGCCGCGCCCATTTGCAGCAGGCTGATCGTCGCCTGCAAGACTTCCTGTTTGTCATCGCCCCAGAGCCGCGTGGCCAGTTCGCGCAGCGGCAATCGCTTCTTTTCTTCAATGATCTTTCTGGCGTCGTGCAGAAGCTTGGCGTGGCCGAGCGCCTGATACAGCAACGCGGCAGGTCTATTTTCAGCGTTGAACTCCTCGACCTTTTCCGCCGCCAGCAGCAGCGGCAAATCCTGGCGCAGGCTCTGGCATTGATCGGGGTCGGCCAGCAGCGTTTTGCCGTCGGCGCTTTGCGTGGCGGCGGTCAGCCACGGACGCGCGCTGACGGCGCTCGCCCGCGGCACGGTCGCGGGTTCCGCCGCTTCGGGCAAAACGGTTTCCTGCGTTTCGCCGCGAATGACTTTGACCAGTTCCAGCGGTTTTGAAAACAGCGTGGCGGCGAATTCTTCCAATTCGCCCGCCGCGCCGGTTCCGATGGTGGCGGAGGTGGCCAGTTGCAGCACCTGTTCGGCGCGCAGGCCGCAGCGTTTCAGCAACCGCCGCAACAACAGCGTGATTTCGGCGGCCAGCGTGCCAGTGTACAAATGCGCTTCGTCCAGCACGACGGCGCGCAGCGCGTCGCCGAAAAACACAGTGTCCTGCGGGCGGCAGAGCATGTATTCCAGCATGGAGTAGTTCGTGATCAGAACGTCCGGCACGGGGCCGCGCGGCTCCCGGCTGAGGTCAATGGCGCGGCCTTCGTGCGTTTCCAAACCGCGCGCTTCTTTGCGCGTGCGAAACCGGAACGTGTCTTCTTTCCAGCGCGGCACGCCGTTTTGATTAGCCATGCTGCTGTCTTCGGGCGTCTCGCTCGTGAAGTGGAAGAGACTGACTTCATCCTGATCCTTCAGCCATTGATGCACGCGGTCCACCTGGTCGTTGACCAGCGCGTTCATCGGGTAAAGGATGATGCAACGCACTCCGCTGCGCCCTGTTTCGCGCCGCCGAAACAGATCGTTCAAAACCGGCAGCAGAAAGCTTTCGGTTTTTCCCGCGCCGGTGCCGGCAGTGATAACCAACGCCGGTTTGGCGTTGTTGGGACGAGGCCGCTGCGCTTCAAGAATGGCTTCGCGTTGGTGCAGGTAAAGCTTACGGTCGCGAGGCATCGCGCCGCGCGCGGCCAGATGATCTTGCAGCCCGCCGTCGAAATCGCCGCGCGCGGCCAGATCGGCCAGCGTCTCATCCACAGTCTTCGAGGGGAAAGCCCCTTCGACCCACAGGTCGCTGACCAGGCCGCCGCTTTCCGCCTCGCCGGACCAGAGGCGGCGGCAAATCTGCGTCAGTTGCGGATGGCGAACGAAGTTGCGATCCAGCGAAAATTCCACCAGGCGGCGGCGAACGTTTTGGGACAAGACAAAAGCATCGAGTTGCGACATAAGCGGCATTTCTCCAGGCAAGGGCTTTCAGGCAATGATTTTCAGCAGCGACATCGCCAGCAGGCGACGCAGGGATTCTGAGCTGATGGCCAGCGCGATGTTCAGGTTCTTTAGGAACTTGCGTGGTTCCATCTATATCTTGTGGTCTTTGAGACTCAAGTAAACTGTGGCAGGCTTTCATCTCGATCAATATTGAGGAGACAAGCAATGCCAGCAAATATCGAATTCCCT